>OBEQ012939079.1_pt1 | contig 66707 bp, 64 predicted proteins | sample 1670901 | NCBI WGS metagenome assembly OBEQ01 (sample SAMEA104232315, study PRJEB22302) | groundwater metagenome | biome: forest; feature: aquifer; material: groundwater | place: USA | collected 2011-08-07 | depth 5.4 m
CGCCACCTAAGGATCATCCTTGGCACAACTTTAAATTCGGCTCAAAGGAAAAAGAAGAAGTTTTAGCAGGAGCTCTTTAAAAACAGAAATACGACATTCCTATTTTGGTAATAATACGACATTTCTATTTTGGCTTGACACTGAAGCAGATTTTTCTTGACAGTTATCGAGTTAAGGTGTAAATTGTACTTTATAAAAAGGAGGGCATGATGGCAAGATTATGTTGCGGCAGCAGTACTAAGAGAAAGAAGACAGCAGAGTTTATCATTTCGGCTCCAAAGGCAAAGAAGGTCAGTGTCGCGGGAACGTTTAACAATTGGGATATTAAGAGTACTCTCGCGAAGAAAGATACAAAAGGGAATTGGAAAGCTACGGTTGATCTTACTCCGGGCAAGTATGAATATAAATTTATTGTTGACGGTTCGTGGATAAACGATCCGCGTTGCAATAATTCTGTTACTAATAATTTCGGCACTCAGAACAGTATTTTAGAGATTTAATAATCAAAACAATTTCCCCCTCATCTTATTTGCAAATTAAAAGGATGGGGGGGTTTTTATTTGCGTAATTAGCGGCGAGGATAAAAAATGAAATATATATATGGCCCGGTAAATTCCCGCAGGCTGGGGTTTTCCTTGGGGATCAGTTTAACGCCTTATAAATTATGCAGTTTTGATTGTGTTTATTGTCAGTTAGGCAAGACAACGAAAAAGACAATAGAGCGCAAAGAGTATATAGATATAAAAGAGATCGTCCTGGAATTTAAATTGTGGCTGGCCGCCAACAGCGCCAAAATTAATGAATTGAACTACATCACTTTTTCGGGGATGGGCGAGCCTACTTTGAATACGCGGATAGGGCAGTTGATCCTGGAAATAAAAAGTTTGGTCTCGGTGCCGGTAGCGGTTATTACAAATTCCTGTTTTTTGAGCGATCCTTTGCTGCGCAAAGAGATAATAACTTCGGATTTGATTGTACCTTCCCTGGACGCGGTAACTCAGGACGTATTTGAAAAAATAGACCGGCCGGATAAAAAGATAAATTTAGAAAGTATTATTCAAGGTTTAATTGATCTAAGAAAAGAATACTCCGGGCAAATCTGGCTTGAAGTTATGCTTGTTAAAGGGGTTAATGAAGATTTAACCCATATAAATAAATTAAGAGAAATTATAAAGAAAATAAATCCGGATAAGGTACATTTAAATTCTCCCGTGCGTTTAACTGCCGAGTGTGACGTGGTTTCTGTTGAAAGAGCAAGACTTGAAGAAATAAAAGGTATTTTAGGCGATAAATGCGAGATTGTATAGGTTTTGCGCTCGTAGCTTCCGCCATAAAGCATGGCGGACCAGCCAAGAAATTTGGCTGGCAATTAAAAAGGAAACTACATTAGAGAGCTAAAATATTTGCGCTCGTAGCTCAATGGATAGAGCGCTAGCCTTCGGAGCTAGGCGTTGCGAGTTCGACTCTCGCCGAGCGCGTTTTATGTATTCGACAGAAGTATAAAATGTATGCGTGACGGATTAAAAGTTAATAGGGCAAATGAACCCGCCGGGAAGGTTTTTCTTATCGAGGCCGCGTATTTTATTTATATTCTTTATATATTGCCTTGCGCTGTCGCGTTGATCTTTAATTTTTCAAAGCAGGTGATTTTTGGCGGTTGTAAAATCAGCGAATTTAAGTGGTGGTTTTATTCTTATCAACAGGTAAATAATTTTTATCTCTGGCTTTGGCAGTGGTGCGTATATGTTAAGTACGCGTTGTGGCACCAATAATTATTTGAAACGGGATTAATTCTGGCAAATAGCGTATGTTTACTCCTTGCTTAGTCGCCTCAAAATTCTCTAACGATAATTTTGAGGCAAGCTGCGGAGTTAATTTTGTAAGGAATAAACCTAAATAGGGCAAAATTAAGGAGAATATCATGGATAAAAAGAGGTTAGTCAGATTTTCATCGGTTAGTTTAGCGTTAATCCTGGTTTTTATTGTAATAAATATCGGCATCCAGAATCGGATAGATAAAATGGCCGCTATGGCGCAAGAAACCGGCAGTTATTATTTAAACGGCCTGGAATATTGCGCTAAAGGAGAAATTAAAGAAGCAAAAGCGCAATTTCAAAAATCTTTAAAACTCAGCGCGTTCAACCCGTTTCCTAAGTCAGCGTTAGAAACATTAGCGGATGCCGATAAGGGAATTATAAATAAAGAATATCTGGTTTGTTTTTTTAAAGGAATGAAGTGTTTAGAAAACAAAGACTATCCGCAGGCGCTTAGCGAGTTTGAAAACGCGATAGTAATCAACCCAGCTTACGTTAAGGCGTATAATTGTATCGGTAACGTATATCATTCTTTAAAAAAGACGCAGGACGCCATAACTTATTATAAAAAAGCAATAGAAATAGACCCTAAATACGCGAAGGCATATAATAATCTTGGCGGTGAGTATTTTGCGCTAAAACAATATGAAAACGCGATAGCGAGCGTGGAAAAATCTTTACAAATAGTTCCTAATGACGCGCGAAATTACTATAATCTGGGGCTTGCGTATTCTTTTTTGAAGAAAACGCAGCAGGCCAAGGAGAGTTTTCTGAAAGCAAGGCAGATATACAAGCAGAAAAAGGATCTTACCGCTTTACAGGGGGTAGATCTTGCGCTTAAGAAACTGCTTTAGGCAATATTCCGGGTAAATTAATAAAAGAGGAATGGGAATGGAATATAGCAGGATTAAGGGGGATAATTCGGGATTTCTGGGTATATTAGGCCTTGTTTTTACTCTTGTGACAATTTGTATCATCAGTTATTTAGCAGTTAAGGTTTATTTTAAAAAACCGATTATTGATGCGGGTATGGGGGAACCCTTATCAGTGCCGGTAGTTACTCCTTCCAATTATAAGGCAGCCATGAAATCTGCCATAAGCCAGGTTGAAGACAGTAATAAACAGCGTTTTAAGGTATTAGATGAGATGTATGAAACAAGATAAATAAACCAAAAGAGAATAATAAACAGCGTTTTAAGGTGTTGAATCGTTATGACGGTAATAAAAAATTCGATTTAAAAATCTGAGATTTATGGTATACTTTAATACAATGTTTTTGGTTTGTTTCTAGATTCCGGGCCGCTAGCTCTCCGCCACAATGCGTTGGCGGATTTCGCTATCGGTAAGGAATGTTCTAAATTTTGGGCCGCTAGCTCAATTGGTGGAGCAGGACCCTCTTAAGGTCAAGGTTCTTGGTTCGATTCCAAGGCGGCTCATTTAAAATTAATACGGGAGTTGGGAATTAAGCGTGTGGTTCTCCTCCTACGCCCTAATAAATAAGTTGTAATAGCGTTGATGGGCTTCGGAGAGATTAATTCGGCCAAATAACTTATGTTCGCTCACTGCATTCGCTCCATAAGTTATGGCCTCATTAAGATTCCAAGGCGGCTCATTTAATAACATCCCTGTAATGAAATACTTACAGGGATTATTTTTTGGTATTGATTAGTATCAATGGGTATGATTTAGGCAAGAAAATGGACACTTTTAGGACACCAAGCCTAAAAACACCCCTCCCCATACCCTCCCGAAGCACCCCTATAGAGGAAAACTAAGCCCTTAAGATTCGCTTGTAGATAAAAAGCAGAGTGTTATAATAACTATTAATGTAAGATGAAAAGAATTTTTTTCATCATTAGTATGGTTTATTGGGCTAGGAAGAATAGATAGAAATATGTAATTTATTGGAGGTATAAAATGTCAGAAAAAGAAGTGATAGAAGAAAAAAAAGAAGAAACAATTAGGTTGGTATCTCCATATGAGATTGATTTTAATCCGAATAATCCTAGGGGGCAGGGGTATGAAGATAAAGACTTTATCGCATTGGAAGAATCTGTTAGACAGTATGGGGTAATGGTTCCCTTGATTGTCTATGAAACTGGTGATAAAGATAGACCTTACATCTTATTAGATGGAGAAAGGAGGCTTCGCGCAGCACAAAAGGCAAAGAGAGAAACAGTGCCAATCCACATTTTAGATATTAAAAGAAACAAAAACGAAGGTCTGAAACGCATGTTTCAAATTCATATGTTGAGAGAGCAATGGGAACCTATGGCCCAAGCCCAAGCTCTCAAATTTTATGTTGACTTAATGAAAAACGAAGACAAATCAATAGCCGAATCTGGCCTGATAAATAAGATATCTGAAATAACTAAGATGGATAGAAAAACAGTTGAAGATCGGTTACGATTATTGAGATTTGATAAGGATACTCAAACGAAGGTCTTAGAAGATAAAATTGATGATAGCTATCTAGTGCAAATTGAACAAAATTTTGTAGAACAGTTAGATAAAAATGTTTCCAGAGATTTCTTTAAAGAGCATCCTAAGGAAGAAATTAGAAAAAACTTAATAGGGAAGGCAGAGAAAGGGCTGCTTGGCACAACTCGTGCGTTCTTTTGGGTTCCCGATGCAATCATGATATGCAAAAAATTAGATAAAATTGCGATATTTGCCTCATTGGCAAAAAAATTAATTGAAGATATAGAGTATACGGTTGAAGACTTAAAAAATGATTTAGCTAAGAAAGTGCCTATTCATACTTTAACCGGAAGAGTAACAAGCAGTTCAATAATTAAAAATATCAATAAGTTATGTTCTCAGCTTTCTGAATTCGATATAAGTAAGGAATCCAATCAAAAAAGAAAAGAAGGTGTCATCGTATCCTTAAAAAAACTTAGAGATACGATTGAGCAAGTAATAAATAATAAATAAATATAGAATATGTCAAAAAGAGACATTTTACTGGGTAAATTAAATAATATTTTAATAAAAAAATACAATTGGCGAATAGTTTCTGCTAGTGATAAGCAATCTATGTTGAAGAATATTAGTTGGGTTCCTGATCTTCTTTATTATAACGATTCAAGACTAGTAGCAATTGATATAAATTTAAGTAACGATTTCCCTGTCAAAGGCGCTAAAGAAATTGTTAGAGCAAGAAAACAACTAAAAAATTTTGAGTTTTATTTTTATGTCCCTATCGACTATGGTTATGATAGAATATTTTCTCACTGTTTTAATAGTGGATTTGGGATAATAAGAATAGATAATACTCGGCTATCCATTCCCCTCGAACCTAAGGCAAAAAAGATTAATGAAAAGAAATACAAACTTTTAGAGACAAAAAAAGTTACTGTTGAATATGGTCATATCCCTAAAATACTTTTGACCTATGTCCATAAGTTAAGACAGGTTTCTTATAGAAAAATCCTACAGGAATTTGCCATAAATTATGCCAAATTGAAAAAAAGCAAAAATATTTCTGAAGAAGAGTATAAATTAGTTGATTCTACTGTAAAGAAGATATTTGATAATAAAAATTTTCATTATTCCTCTGAACCCTATCTAAGATTAAAGTATTATGAGCCATTATTAAAAGGTACAAGAGAGCATTATTTGCATTCTTTTCAGATAATGTTAATGGGGTGCATAATTATTGATCAATATTATGTAGATTTTACAAGATATTATAAGAATGTTTTTCCTCATGAAAAAGGTTTTTCAATTGAATACATATGGTTAATAACATCAATATTCCATGACATAGGTTATCCTTCACAAAAAGCCAGTAGCTTGATTGGGGAACAATATGGTTATAGTGAAGATATCGATCTATCAGGGTTAGATAAGATCGCTGATAAAAGCGATTATTTACAAGCAGCAATTCAGTTACAGTCTTTTATTAGGCATTGTTGTTGTAAAAATATTTTGAATAATTGGACTCCGGAGATGTCAGAAGATGATGATTCAAGTATTAAAGATATCCTGAGAGAACATTTGATAAAACATAGATCACATGGTGTTACTAGCTGCTTTCAATTTCTTACTAGAGTACTACGTGAATCAAAGGCTGTTTCCAACCGTCCTAATAGGCCATTAATTGTTACTCATGTAATACCTGCTGTTACTTCTATCGCTTTACATGATAGTAGAATTTGGAAGGAGTTTAGAAAACTCAAGGTTTTCCCTATTAATATAACTCGTTTCCCTTTTGCTGTCTTATTAATTTTTTTAGATAGCCTTCACGATTGGAATAGGATTGAGTCTCCAGATGGAATTCCAGAGTTTGCTATTTTTGGTGGGTTTGATTTTAAAGAAAAGTGTGTTGAAGTTAAGATCCGATGGAATAATCCTGAACAGTTGGCGAGAAAGCTACCAGAATATAATGATGTTATGAATACAATAAAATTCGAGGGACTAAAATTAAAATTATCGGATATTTTGTTAAACAAAAATGTCTAAAATATTATTAGTAGAGCCTAATTTCCCAATACCACCAAAAAGCAAAAATCATAGGGATTTCTTACCGATAGGTTTGCTTAAATTAGTAAGCTACCATAGAACAATTGGTGATGAGATTAAGCTTATTAGAGGTAATCAGTATTTTCAAAATTTTTATCCCAGTCAAATTAAAATAACTTCATTGTTTACTTATTGGTCTGACTATGTATGGGATAGTGTTAAATTCTATAAAGAAAATTATCCTAAAGCAAGAGTCATTATCGGAGGAATTTACGCATCATTAATGCCTGAACATTGTAAGCAGTCAGGTTGCGATGAGGTGTTTGTGGGGGTTGATGAAAGAGTTGAAAGTTTTAAACCAGCTTATGATTTAGTTGATGTCGATTATCAAATTATTCATACAAGCAGAGGGTGTTTGAGGAAGTGTAAATTCTGTGGCACATGGAAGATCGAACCGAACTTCATTTGTAAGGAGAGCATAAAAGATAAGATTTGTAGCAATAGAATTATCTTTTATGACAACAACCTTTTGGCTAATCCGCACATAAAAGAAATCCTTGAAGAACTGAAGAATTCAAAGCATAATGGCAGGGTTATTTATTCTGAAAGCCAATGTGGACTAGATGGAAGATTGCTCACACCGCAAATGGCTAAATTGCTGAAACAAGCGAGATTCCTTAACCCGAGAATCGCTTGGGACCATGGTTATAACCAAAAGAAAATGATTAAAAAGCAGATTGATATGTTAATTGAAGCTGGTTATCCCGCTAAGGATATTTATATTTTTATGATCTATAATTTTGAGCAGGAGTATTATGAAATGCTAAAAAAATTGAGGCAATGCAAGAGCTGGGGTGTTCAGATAGCTGATTGCAGGTATAGGCCTTTAAACCAAACATTTGAGCATTATAATCCACGACATAAACAGACAAACAAAGATTACTATATTCATCCTGAATGGACTGATAAACAAATTAAGCTTTTTAGAAAAAAGGTTAGAAGACAGAATATTACGATAAGACATGGATTTGATTTTTATAGCAGCGAATTGGAAAGACGCGGTGCTCAAAATTCTGGAAAAGAAATAATTAAAACTTCAACAACTTAGCAGCCTTAACCTTTTTAGCAAGTCTTTCAATAGCCATAATTTCTCTTTTAAGTGAAAAAAAAAGCATACGAATTAATCGAGCATACCGCTGATATTGGCATCAAGGTAAAGGCGAAAGATTTAAAAGGTTTATTCAGCCAATCCGCTTTAGCGATGTTCGATATTATTGCTGAAGAGAAAAGCACAAACAACAAACCGCAGAAAATAAAGATTGAGCAAAGCGCAGATGATTTAGAATCACTTTTTGTGAATTGGCTCAACGAACTACTTTCCTTATCCGCTGTCAAAGAATTAATCTTTTACGATTTTCAAATAAATAAGATAGATAAGAATTTACTGCAGGCAGTAGCTGTCGGCAGAAGTGTTCACGATTATAAAGTAAACGTGGAAATAAAAGCCGCAACTTACCATGAGTTGAAGATAGAGAAGCTCGAAGATGATTGGCAGGCGCAGGTTATTTTTGACGTTTAATGAGCCCATGACTTACGCGACTGTAAGAAGCGTAAGTCATTTGGGCGAATAACCCCCGCAGTGTGCGCGGCAGATTTCGGAAGAAATCTGCAAGCGTTTACACAAGGGGGATCGCTTATGGATATCTGGGAAGGGCAGTTAGAAAAAATTGATGATAACCGCTGGCGAATACCGAGATCGTATAAACCGGGTATGCGCGTGCCGGGGATCATTTATGCCGACGAAAAGTTGTTAAAAGATATACGGCATGATAAAGCGCTGGAACAGGTGGCAAACGTTGCGTTCTTGCCCGGCATAGTAAACGCTTCTTTAGCTATGCCGGATATACACTGGGGTTTTGGTTTTCCCATTGGCGGCGTCGCTGCCACGGATATTGAAGAAGGCGGGGTGATCGCCCCGGGTGGAATCGGGTATGACATAAATTGCCTTTGCGGGAATACGTTTATACTTAATGAATTGGGGTATAAACAAAGAATAAAAGATTATGAGAATGAATTCTTTAAATTTGAATTGATTTGCATGGATTTTGATAAAGATAAGGCGCAAAGTACGGAAATAATCAGGTTTTTAAAACAGAAACCCAAGTCTAAAGTATTTAGCCTTATAACTGAAACTCAAAGGTTTATCGAGGCAACAGCCGACCATCCATTTTATACAAAAAACGGGATGAAACAATTAAAAGAACTTACCCCCGGAGACGAGATTGCCATTTATCCATTTGAAGGCGTGGAATATGAAAAACCTTCTTCAGAAACAATCATTGGCAGGGAGCAGGTTATAGAACTTTTAAGGCGGGTAAATCCGCAGGTAAGTGATCAATCCGTCAATCAAACAATAACGCATCTTGAAAAAATAGGGATGCTTCCCTTAAAGTTTGACTCTTGGCAATTGCCATATTTACTTAAAATTATGGGATACTGTTTTGGCGATGGCCTAATTTATTTTACGGGTGAAGAAAAACGCGGCATAGCCTGTTTTTATGGACAAAAAGATGATTTGGAAAGGATTCAGGAAGATTTAGGCAAGATAGGTTTTGCCGCTTCTGTACATTCCAGGCCGAGGCACCATAAAATAACGACTGCTTACGATGCTATAGAATTTGATCGAAAGGAATTTTGGTTAAGAGGGGCATCCAGAAGCCTCGCGGTGATTTTAGCCGCGTTAGGAACTCCTGTGGGTAATAAATGCCGCCAAGGTTATAGTTTGCCCGAGTGGTTATTCAGCGCTCCTTTATGGCAAAAGAGATTATTTTTGGCCGGCTTATTTGGAGCTGAGTTATCCAGCCCTAAAACATATACAGAGCATGGTTATAATTTTTATGCTCCTATATTATGCATGAACAAGACACTTGAGTTTATTAACGCGGGAGAAAAGTTCTTATCAGATATCTCAAGCTTGCTTAAAGAGTTTGATATAGGTACATTAAAGATCAGCCGTAGAAAAGAGTTTGTCAACAAAGATGGGTTAGTTTCGTACCGCTTAAGATTAATTATATCGGCAAGGAATAAAGATCTGATAAATCTTTATAGTAAAGTGGGTTTTGAATACAATGAAAAAAGAATGCTGCTTGCGAACATCGCGGTTAGTTATTTGAAACTTAAAGAGTCTATCTTAAGAGAAAAAAAGGAAGTAGCTCTTTTGGCGCCTCAGCTATATAAAACAAACAACTGGGATAGGCAATGTTTATATGATTATTTGACAAGTTCTCCGTATATAACAGAAAAGTTTGTTGAACGTTCATTGTATGAGCCAAGGCAGACAGAACCGCGGATATGGGATGATGATATTGCTAAATTCAAAGATTTTCAAAGCAAAGTCACTGAGGGCCTGGGTAGTTCCGGAATGGTTTGGGAGCGGATTGGCGCGATGCAGGAATTGGAATTTGATGATTATGTTTATGATTTTACGGTAGCGCATCGGCATCATAACTTTATTGCCAATAATTTTGTGGTTTCTAACTGCGGTGTCAGGTTATTAAAAACAAATTTTCAATACGAAGATATAAAAGATAAACTTAGGGATCTGGTTTATTCTTTGTTTTCCGATGTGCCCGCCGGAGTGGGGGCAAAAGGGGATATCAGGATAAGCGCCAGGGAAGAAAAAGAATTATTGCTTAAAGGCGCCAAATGGGCGGTGGAAAACGGCTATGGCGCGGCGGAAGATTTGGAGTGCACTGAAGAATACGGCGCGATACAAGGGGCGGATCCCGGCGCGGTTTCCGACAGGGCGTATGAGCGCGGTAAAGCGCAAGCAGGCACTTTAGGTTCAGGCAACCATTTTTTAGAAGTGCAGGTTATTGACCAGCTTTATGACAGCAGGCTTTGTGATGAATTCGGGTTGGATCTAGGGCAGGTAACTTTGATGATCCATTCCGGCTCGCGCGGTTTCGGTTATCAGATATGCGATGATTATGTAAGAAACATGTCGCGTTGCCTGCAGAAATATAATATTAATGTCCCGGACCGCCAGCTTGTTTGCGCGCCGGTTAATTCTCCCGAGGGCAAACAGTATTTAGCGGCAATGCGCTGCGCGGCTAATTATGCCTGGGCGAACCGGCAATGCCTGATGTTTTTGGCGCGGCAAAGTTTTGAGAAGGTATTTAAAATGTCCTGGCAAAAAATGGGCATGGAATTGATCTATGATGTCGCGCATAACATCGCGAAAATAGAAAAGTATATGGTTAACGGCAAAGAGAAATCTTTGTGCGTGCATAGAAAAGGAGCTACCCGCGCTTTTGGCCCGGGGCATCCGGCGCTGCCTGAGCGATATAAAAAATCCGGGCAACCGGTAATTATTCCCGGTGATATGGGGAGGAACTCCTATCTTCTGGTAGGGACACAGAAGGCGATGGACGAAACGTTTGGTTCGGCATGCCACGGCGCCGGGCGCTTAAAATCCCGTACAGCCGCTACAAAATCAATAAATGAAAATACTTTATTGAAAGATTTGGAATCAAAGGGTATAATAGTCAAAGCTTCCGGCAGGGGGACGCTTGTAGAAGAAGCTCCCGAAGCCTATAAAGATGTAAATGATGTGGTGGATGTAGTGCATAACGCCGGTATTTCCAAACGCGTCTGCAGAATGCGGCCCGTGGGTGTTGTTAAAGGATAAAGAAGAAAGGGAAAATTAAGATGCCTGAGAATAAGCCAGGACACGGAGTTAGTTTATTAAAAAGTTTTGATCCGTATTTCTATAAGAATATTATAAATCAATCTTTTGGCAGAAGCGTTGTTTATATCATGTTACTGTCTTTTGTCGTTTCTTTTCTTATCTCGGTAAAAATAAAGTTATCTTATGACGCGTTTTCTTCTTCGGCTTTGGTTTGGTTAGAGCAGAATTCCGGTAATCTCTGGCCGAAAGGTTTGGGCGAAATCAAGATAGAAAATGGCATTGTGTCATCCGATACCCCGCAGCCATACATATATAAATTACGTGATTTTGTATTTATACTGGATACTACGGGCGCGACCACGTCTTTGACCGCTGATAGTTACGATATATTAATCCTTAAAAACAAAATAATCGTTAAAGATAAAGCTTCAAAATATGAAAAACGCACACGGGAATATGACCTGTCGAAAGTAGGAACGTTCCTTATTCGTCCGGGAGATGCCGGTAAAGGCATAATCAGCGAAATAAAAACTCCGAAGAAGCAGGTGGAGATTACTTTAAAAATGATAAAGTCCTGGGCAAAGCTTTTAGGGCACGGTGTTTTCCTGTTAATGCTTTTAGTTTTTTTTGTGTTTTATTTAGCCGCGAAACTTATTCAGGGCGCTTTTTTCGCGCTGTTGGCTTTGTTGCCTAATAAAAGCAGCGGCGCTAATTTGAATTACGCGAAGTTATTGAATCTTTCGCTTTACGCGCTTACTCCGCCAACTATAATGGCTGTCATAATAATGCTGGCTGGAAAGCAATTTTCTGGTTTTTGGCTGGTATATTCTATTATTTATATTATTTATATGATACTGGGTATCAAAAATATAAAAAGCGCCGGTATTGATGAGAATAAAACTCCTTTTTTGAACGGAGGAAACAATGCTTGACCTGAGGTTTATCAGAGAAAACGCCGATTTGGTTAAAAAGGCGCTTGAGGACCGTAATTCAAAATTAAACTTGGATAGCGTGATAGCGTTGGATGATTCCCGGCGCAAGATCTTAAGCGAACTGGAAGATTTCAGGGCGCAAAAGAATAAAGCCAACGATGAGATCAGCGCTCTATTGAAAGAAAAAAAAGACCCTAAGGAAAAGATCTCTTCAATGAAGGAGATTTCCGGTAAGATCGGTACTCTGGAGTCCGGTTTAAAAGAATTGCAGAAAGAGTTGGACGCGGTTTTGCTGACTATCCCGAATGTTCCGCACGTGTCTTTACCGCGGGGAGACGCTTCAAACAATCAGGCCGTGCGCGCTTGGGGCGAGAAACCGCAATTTGATTTTACGCCTCTTAGCCATGTGGAATTATGCCAGAACCTGGATATTGTCGATTTTAGCCGCGCGACTAAGTTAACGGGCTCAAATTTTATCCTTTATAAAGGCTGGGGAGCAAAACTGGAGAGGGCGTTAATTAATTTTATGCTTGATCTGCATACGAAAGAACACGGCTATACGGAAATATTTCCGCCGTTTCTGGTAAACCGCGCTTCTATGACCGCGACCGGGCAATTGCCGAAGTTAGAAGAGGATATGTATAAGTTAAAAGACGAAGATCTATTTTTGATACCTACGGCGGAAGTCCCGGTAACAAATATTTTCCGCGATGAAATACTTGATGAAGAGAAGCTGCCGATTTATTATACCGCTTATACCGCCTGTTTCCGCAGGGAAGCCGGCTCCTACGGCAAAGACACCAAAGGGCTTATGCGCGTGCATCAGTTTGACAAGATAGAGATGGTAAAATTCGTTAAGCCGGAAAATTCCTACGATGAACTGGAAAAGTTGGTAGGCAACGCGGAAAAGGTTTTACAGCTTTTGGGTTTGCCTTACCGCGTGGTAATGCTGTCTACGCAGGATCTGAGTTTTTCTGCCAGTAAATGTTATGACCTTGAAGCATACGCTGCCGGAGTGGATAAATGGCTGGAAGTTTCCAGCTGTTCTAACTTCGAAGATTTTCAGGCGCGCCGCGCGAATATCAAATTGAGAAGAAAAGAGACTAAAAAAACCGAATTTTTAAATACCTTAAACGGTTCAGGGGTGGCTCTTGCGCGCACGGTGATCGCGATATTGGAAAATTACCAGCAAAAAGACGGCACGATCTTGATCCCTGAAGTTTTAAGGCCGTATTTAGGCGGACAGGAAAGGATATCTTAAATTATGGAAAGACTGGAAACTCCCACTAAAGAGAACCTTGATTACTCCATGCCTGAAAGTTCAGGCGGAGGCGGTTTTGGGGCGAATATCAAATCCAAGCTGTCCGGTCTGTCGAATTGGACTTTTGGAGTTACCAAATTCATCCTGGGCGTTTTTCTTTTGCCGTATGTTTGCTCATCTACGGTGTCATTTATCAATGAATTGGGGGTTATCGATAAAACATCTCAGCATTATTTTTTGGTTGGGATAATAAGTTTAATTGTAGTCCATTTGTTTATATGGGAACCCGCGATTATCTATAGCAGGGGGCATAAGCTGTTGGAGTTTGTTTTCAGTTATTTTAAGCCGTTAGTAAAAGTCGCGCCTTATCTATTGCCTATTTATACGATAGTTTTGTTCCTGGTATATTTAGTAATGTCGCTTTTTGTAAAATCTCCCGAACTGGTGCATTATTTTATTTTTCTGTTCAGTTTTATGACTACAATGCATTTGGTTTTCAGCGCCAAGACCCTGCGCTCGAAGAAAAATGATTTTTTAAAAGGCAACTATATATTTGGTTTTGCCTTTGTTTATTTGGTAAACTTGATGATCGTATCTTTTTTCCTGAACATTATTTTTGATAAATTTTCTTTTGTAAATTTTTCTAACCAAGCATACCTGATCGCAAAAGGTATTTTCCACGATCTATTTAAGCAGCTTTTTCTATAGGTTGTTAGTTTCAGGTCTCTGGAGAGGTGGCTGAGCGGTTGAAAGCGGCAGTCTTGAAAACTGTTGTGGGCGTAAGTCCACCCTGGGTTCAAATCCCAGCCTCTCCGTTTTACTTCGCCCTTTAATAGAAACGTAATAGCATTGGCGGGCTACGTAAAACTAAAACGTTTATGAGGTCCTGCGTAACGCATCAAAGCTACAACGAAGCCTATTAAAGCGCGAAGCAGACCCAGCCTCTCCGTTTTGATATCAATTCGAACTTTAACTTGCTTAAACAACGAATGTAAGAGTTTGAAACTCTAATCTTATATGCGCAAAAAAAAGGGACAAACGTCCCTTTTTTTTGTGTGCAAAGCTTCGTGCTAATTTGTGCATATAAAATTGTTGTTTTGTGCATAAATATATAATTTTATCAAAATAACAAAAAATCAATAAAAAAATACCGGTTTTGGTTGCATTTTTAAGGCAGCATAAGAATAAAAGGCTTGACAGGGCTTAAGTGCATGTTACACTTGTAACAGATATGTTACAAGGAGGGCGTTATGAGATTTAATGTTTCATTAGTAAATATATTAAATTCAGCGACAAAACTAAAAATAGTCGAATTTTTATTAACTCATGAGGCTTCAATGAGTGAAAGGGAAATCGCTTCTATTTTGAAAGTATCTCACATGAGTATCAATAGGACTATGCGAGAATTATCTGAAGTGAATTTTGTCAATTTTGTAACTATCGGCAGAGCCCATTTGTGGAAAGTTAACCGCAAGAGTTACGCTTTCAAGGTATTATCCGAATTTGTCAAGGGTGTCTCTCTTATAAAGGATCCACTTGCTGACTTAAAATGTATGATTTTAACAAATATACCTAAAACCCTGATTAAGAAAGTGGTTCTATTTGGCTCTATTGCTAAGGGTGAAGAAAAAACAGACAGCGATATTGATGTTTTTTTCTTAGTTAAAGATATTAAAAACAAAGAAAAGTTTGGCCCTGCCATAGATAAATTATCGAATATCTGTCTTGAAACCTATGGGAACAGATTATCGCCGTATATATTAACCGAACAAGAGGCCAAGAAAAAAACCAGACAGAAGTTTCTTTCTGAGATAAATAAGGGCATAGAGATATTCCATTCATAAAGAGGATAAGACATGACGCCAAAATTTAAGACCAGAGATGTGGAGAAAAGTTTATATACTAATTATCTCAAACGAGCTGAGGAATGCTACCATGCGGCGAAAAATTCCTTTGTAACTCAAGAATGGAATGCCGCTACCATAAACGCTATCCATGCTGTAATCGCTGCTTCTGATGCAATGTGTATATATTTCTTAGGCAAGCGTAATGCCAGCGAAAGCCATAATGAAGCAGCCGCACTTTTTAAGACAATAAGAGCCGATGATGAAGAAATAAACACTAATGCTAATAGGATCGCAAGGATACTTAGTATTAAAAGCATGGCTGAATATGAAGAGAGGCTGGTTTTTAGGACAGAAGCTGAGAAAGTTTTAAAGGACTGCGAAAGATTCCTTGTCTACGTTAAAACAAAACTGTTCAAATAACGGTTAACGTTTAATATTATAGTGCATACTATTTTTTGATAATTATTAAAAGTTTCAAAAACAGCCCTATTTGAAAAATAAAGGGGCTGGTGTTTAAATCCGATAAACATTGACAAAATTTATTTATATGCTAAGATTTCTTCATGAAAATCAGTAAAATAATCCTGTTTATTATGGTAACTATATTTTTGTTCTCTACGGTTGGGTTTTGTGATGCCGTAAGTTCAATGGACGATGAGGGGCAGCATTGTATTGATTGTTGTAACGCCGGTTGCTGTTACAGTATGGTTTTATCATCGGGGCAAATCACAGCAGCGCCTTTACTTTCGGCTTTTCTTATCCAGCACGATGCCGTACTCCGCCAGGAGTTGTTCTTAAGCGGGATCGAATATCCTCCTAAAAACCTTATTTAAAAGACAGAAGTAAGCACAAACGGTTTTCTATCATATTGTGCTTTTTTTCTGTCTTTTTTTTGTTTCCTATTTTATTATTTCCCCATTTTAAAAACGAGGTTAAAAAGTATGAATAAAAAAATATTAATCGTTATAGCAGTAATAGCATTCCTTGCGGTTGTTATTCCTAAAGCGCGCGCTGAGGAGGCGTTAACTTTAGAAAAAGCCTTATCGTTGGCTTATGAAAATAATCCCGATATGATTGAAGCCGGAAAGAGTATCGATGCCTCCAAGGGGGACTTGATAACCGCGCGCAGTTTCTCAAACCCGGAATTTGAGGCGGAAATCAGCGGTTTAAAAAAGGACGAGGAAGGAAAGCGTGATCCTCATGCCGGCAGCTTTGAGGCGCGGCAAGGTTTTGACCCGCCGGGGGTCCGCGGATTAAAGAGCAAGATCGCAAAATATCAAATATCGGCACAAGAAGAATCTTTTAAGATCGCCTGGTCACAGGTTTACGCGCGGATACGAGAGGCTTACTCGCATATCATTCTGGATAAGAAAGCGCAGGAATTGGCAAATGAGAAGCTTAATATTATGAGGCAGTTTTATGGCCGCGTGCAGCAGCAGTTTCAGTCGGGAAAAGCGCTTAAAAATGATTTGCAACGCGCGAAACTGGAATTACTGAACGCGGAAAACGAATTCTTAGCCGGTGAGAAGGAAATAAAAATCGATAAAGCTAAACTCAATCTTCTTTTGGGGCGCTCTATGGAAACCTCCTTTGAGATAGAGGAAGAACTTAAAGAAGAGGAGTTGGCCCTTGACCTGAATGAATTGACTCAAGCCGCGCTTTCGAAGAATCCTTTAATTAAAATGCAAGGGCTTGTCCTTGCGTCCAAGGAAAATAATTTGTCAAAGGAACAGCTTAACCGTTTACCGTCACCGTTTATCGGATTTAAAAGGACAAATGAAAATTCTGATATTGATTACGCGGCTGTCGTGGGGTTTAGTGTTCCGCTATGGAACCTGAATCAGGGCGAGGTAAAGAAAGCAAAGGCTGAAAAAGAGGCTCAAGCTGCAAAGGTTGAAGCGGTAAAAAGAGAGATCGCTTTCGGTGTTTTTGAAACATATCTTAACGCGGAGTTAGCGCATAGGCAGTTTGAATTGCAAAAAAAATCACTTGAGGAAGCAAACGAGCTTCTTCATTTGGCAAACCTGCGATACAGCGAAGGGGAGATTAATTTCTTGAGTTTTCTAGACCAGGTGAAAGCGGCTACGGAAACAAGAGTCCGATATTACGAAGGGCTCTTTAATCTTACAAAAGCCATTACTGAACTTGAAAAGGCGGTTTACATGCCGGTTCGACAGGAGGGGTATTTAAAATGAAAATTTTTAAACTGTTGTTAATTATTTTTATTTCTTTTAGTTTAGGGATAGCAGTATCTTGGAGTATTCCCGGCAAGGTTGTGGTTGAAGCGGAAAAAGCCGAAGAGCATCATGAAGAGGCGGGAGAACTCAATCTGAGCGAAGAATCCCAGGGGCTCATCGCGTTAAAGACGGAAAAGGTACAGCCGGTTACGTTTAAAAAGAAGATCCCTGTTATAGGGCAGATCGCGCAGGATGCTGACGCGCCGGTTCATGTGGTTTCTCCGGTGAGCGGCGAAATTATAGAAGTGAAAGCCCAGATCGGTTCGTTCGTTAATAAGGGCGATGTCCTATGCGCTGTATCCCAAATAAATGGCGAGACAGTGATCCATGAAGTTAGGGCGCCTATAGCAGGCACGGTTATCGGGGCCTTTGCCAAAGTTAAAGACAGGGTCGATACGGTATCTTCCGTATATACCATTGCCGATCTTACTAAGCTTTTGGCAACGTTTGATGTTTACGAAAAGGATATTGCCGAAATTAAGTTAGCGCAAAAGGTAATGATCTATTCTATCGCGTACCCCGGAAAGGTTTTTGAAGGAGAGATCACGTTCATTTCTCCCAGAGTCGATGAAGACGCCAATACAATAAAGGTGCGCGCGTTCATACGGAATCCCGATAATTATCTGAAGCTGGGAATGTTCATTAATGCCGATATTGTCATTGAGTCGGCAGGCAAATCCATCGTTTTGCCTCAGGAAGCCGTGTACACCATAAACGCCAGGAAGGTCGTTTGTATTAAGACAGCCGCGGATAAATTTGAGGCAAGGGAAGTTAAAGTCCAGGATGAAAATAAAGAAGAGGTCTCTCTTGCCGCGGGAGTGAGCGTTGGGGAGGAAGTTGTTGTTCAGAACGGTTTTCTTCTGAAATCGGAATTATTGAAATCAAAAATGGGCGAAGGTTGCGCTGAATAGCCAGTCAGAAGGAGAAATAACCAATGAATAAATTTTTATCATTTATATTGCGCCAGAGGATCATGGTCATTTTTGTGACGCTGGTAATCGTTGCCGCGGGCATTGCTGCATGGGTAAAGATCCCTATTGATGCATACCCCGATGTTACCAACGAACAGGTAATGATACTGACCCAGGCACCCGGCCTTGCGCCGGTAGAGGTGGAACGCCTTATCAGCACTCCTCTTGAGAACGAGATGAACGGCCTTCCGAAAGTAATAATGGTACGTTCGCTTTCAAAGGCAGGGCTTTCGCAGGTTGTCGTTGTGTTTGACGATTCAACCGACATATATTTTGCCCGCCAAATAGTTTTCGAGCGAATTCAGACGGCAAAGGAGAAGCTGCCTGAAGGGTTTGAGCCTGAACTGGGGCCTATCAGTACCGGGCTGGGTGAGATTTATCAATATACTCTCGAAGGCAAAGACGCGGATTTAACCGAATTGCGTACGGTGCAGGATTGGGTGATCCGTCCGCAGCTGCGCTCTATTCCCGGCGTTACGGAGATAAACTCATTCGGCGGCTTTGCCAAGCAGTATCAGGTAATTGTTGATCCTGATCGGCTAATGAAGTACGGGCTTACCCTGCAAAGCATTACGGAATCATTAAGCAGGAATAATTCTACCGCTCCCGCAAACTACATTGTTAAGGGGCAAGAGCAGATTGTCGTGCGCGGAAACGGGATGATCAGGTCGTTGGATGATATAGGCAGTATCGTGCTTGCCAGTATCAAAGGGACGCCGGTATATGTGCGTGATATTGCCGATATTCAGATAGGCCATGAGATCCGCTGGGGCGCGGCAACAAGGGACGGAAAAGGCGAAACAGTTATAGGTATGGCCATCATGTTAAAAGACGCCAATTCAAAAACCGTTGTTGATAAGGTAAAGCAGGAGATAAAAAGGATTGAAGAACGCCTGCCGAATGGGATCAAGATAAAACCATTTTACGACCGGACTGAACTTATCAAGGCCTGCATAGATACGGTTGTTAAAGCTCTCCTTGAGGGCGGTGTGCTTGTCATCCTTATTCTTTTTTTGTTCCTGGGCGATTTTCGCACGGCGACGGTTGTTTGTTTGTCGCTGCCTTTGTCCGCGCTTATTACATTTATCATGATGCAATGCTTCGGCCTTTCCGCTAATTTAATGTCCTTGGGCGGCCTTGTTATCGCTATGGGAATGATCGTCGACGCGAGTATCGTAGTCGCGGAAAATATCTTCAGGCATCTATCCGAGAAAAAAGGCATTTTAGCAAAGGAAAAGGTGGGGGTTTGCCTTACTGCGACGACAGAGGTCGCGCGGCCGATATTTTTTGCGATTCTGATCACTATAATTACCAAGGTGCCTCTTTTTGCCCTGCAAGCCGTAGAAGGCAAGATGTTTAAGCCTATGGCCTTTACTCTTATTTTTGCCATGGCAGGTTCGCTATTGATATCGCTTACCGTCGTGCCGGTCATAGGGTCTTATTTCATCAAAGGCAGTTCCAAGGATGAAGATAACGCCATTATTCGATGGATCAAGAAATTTTATATACCCCTCTTGCATAAGGCGATGCGGTTTAAGAAAGCAACTGCATTTTTCGCGCTTTCCCTGTTTATCGCGTCCATTATGCTTTTTAGGTTTGTCGGTACCGAGTTTCTGCCGTATATGGATGAAGGTTCTATCGCGCTCAACATCGTGAAGTTCCCAACCGTTTCGCTGGAAGAGTCTAAACGTATCGGTGTCCAGATAGAGAAGATACTGCTTGAGTTTCCTGAAGTGGAAACGGTTGTCACCAAGACAGGCCGCGCGGAAATCGCGGAGGACCCGATGGGGCCAGAGCAGAATGATGTGTTTGTTATGCTTAAGCCTAAGAAACATTGGAAAGCAAAATCTAAAATGGAGCTTATTACTCAGATAGACGCGAAGCTTGCTAAGATCCCGGGGATCAAGTTGACCTTTTCTCAGCCAATTGCTTTGCGGGTGAATGAACTGATATCGGGTATTAAGTCGGATGTCGCGGTGAAGATCTTCGGTTATGATCTTGAACTGCTTGCCGAAAAAGCAGAAGAGATAGAGCATATCATCGGCGGTATAACCGGCGCCAAAGACATAAAAGTAGAACAAATCGCGGGATTCCTGCAGCTTGACATTGAAATTGACCGCGCGGCAATCGCCCGTTACGGCATAAACGTAAGCGACGTAAACGAAATCATAGAAACCGCGATTGGAGGCAAAACGGCTAGTACGATCTATGAAGAAGACCGCCGCTTTAACCTCGTTGTCCGCTTCCCCGAGAACCGGCGTAACAGCGAGAAAGCGATAGGGAATATCCTCGTAGCATCGCCGCACGGCCAGCGCGTGCCGCTGGGACAGCTGGCAAAGATTAATCTGGTAGAAGCACCGAATCAGATAAGCCGCGAGAACGGCATGCGGCGGGTTGTCATAGAGGCAAATGTTAGAGGAAGAGATATCGGCAGTTTTATTTCAGAGGCCAAGAAGACGATAGGGATAGTAGAGAAGTCGCTGCCTTCGGGATATTTTATCGATTGGGGCGGCCAGTTTGAAAACCAGCAGCGCGCGATGAAAACGCTATCGGTTGTCGTGCCTATTGTTACGCTGATCATTTTTATCCTGCTTTTTTCCACTTTCGGTTCCTTTAAACCTGCCGCTTTGGTAATTATGAATCTGCCGTTTGCGTTGGTCGGCGGTATATTTACCGTTTTGTTGTTTAAAATAACACTGAGCGTATCGGCTGTAGTGGGATTTATCACATTATTCGGTATAGCGGTGGCTAACGGGACGGTGTTGGTGGCATTCTTTATACAACTGCGGCGCGAAGGCATGGGGTTAAAAGAAGCGATAGTTAAAGGTTGTGAAGTACGCCTTCGGCCGCTCTTAATGACCAGCCTTACCTCGACGCTGGGACTGATTCCTGTGCTTCTGGCAACCGGCCCCGGGTCAGAGATTCAAAAGCCGCTTGCCGCGGTAGTAATGGGAGGGCTTGTTTCATCGTTTGTGCTTACCATGGTTGTTTTACCCGCGTTGTATGGATGGTTTGAAAAGGAAGAGGTTGAATTTTAGTAGAGTAACCGGAAAGGAGAGAAAGAAAATGAAAAAAATTGAGGCGTATATTCAACCGTTTATGTTACGCAAAGTTGAAGATGCCTTACGGGCAATTCATATTCACGGTATGTCGGTAATAGAAGCAAAAGGATTCGGCAGGGAAAAGGATGAAAGCTATCCTCATCACGCGGTAGACAGTGTTATTGATTTTACGCCGAAAACAAAGATAGAGATCATATGTTTTGATGCCGATTGCGATAAAATAAAAGAAGCGATCCTGTCTTCTGCTCATACCGGCAGGAAAGGCGATGGCAAGATATTTATTTTTGATGTTCAGGAAGCGGTTAGCATTAGAAGCGGCGAAAAAGGCGAAAAGGCAATTTAAAGGAGAAAAAATATGAAAAAAAGAAAGATAACAGTGATTATTTTGTTCGTGTTTGTTTTGTCGATAACAGTTATGGTTATGGGTGGGAGTTTAAGGGCTGAAAGTACGAGTGATACTTATAAGCTGGATCAGATTTTACAGCAACAGAAGGAAATATTGCAAGAAATAAATTCGATAAAAGGAGAATTGCAAATAATAAAACAGAATACTAATAGGTGTTAAACAGATTAATAAAAAAGGAGAGGTGGCAGTCATGAAAGGCGTGACAGCCATCTCTCTTTATTGTTTCGGCCCGTTCGGGGAACGGGCCCTACAGTTTAGACCCGGATGACATAGAGGCCCATTTATAAGCTTTCCGGACGGTTTTTCTGTTAATATTCAGGCTTTTAGCTATATCTTTACTAGACATGCCTAATAGATATAATTCTTTTACTTTTTGAGAGATTCTTTGGTATAATTGTATTCTTGGAAGTGATTGTATTATGATCTTAACCTGGATCTCTGATGCGGTTCGAATTGGTTGCAGACGGGTCCGTTTTACTTCGCCCTTTAATAGAGAAGTAATAGCTATGGCGGGCTACGTAAAACTAAAACGTTTATGAGGTCCTGCGTAGCGCGTCAAAGCTACAACGAAGTGAGCTAACCCTAGTTTTTGAAAACGGTTTCTTTAAGATTTAATAGTTACCTTGAAATTGGAGTTAAAATAAGATATACTACCATATAAGCCACGGAGAAGTATGAAAAAAGTATTTTTCGATACCTTTTTATAAGGAGCTAATTTAATTATAACCATATGGTTAAACTGTATGGTTTTTTTGTTATATTTTAATAAAATATTTTTTAAACTATTTAAGAAGGGGGATTTCAAAATGCAAAGATATTATTCCAAAGTAAAATTAACAGTTATCGGATTAATTGTCCTTAGTTTGGGATTGATTTTTTTAGGCGATGTTCAAGCACAAGGACAGCCTAAAAGGGAGAATATTTTATCTTTAAAAGGAGATAAGAGTAAGCTTTCTAAATATGCCCCGGGAGAAGTTCTAATAGGATTAAAAGAGGGATTTGAAGACAGCGATGTAGATGCGCTGGTTGAAAAAGCAGGTATTGTTGTAAATACAGTTGCCGGCAAAAAAGAAAAAGTAAGCGAAAGGATCCATAATATAAAATCAGCGGTGGAAGGAGTTAAGAAAGTCAAAGCATCCTTTAAGGGGCTTAGTGATGAACAGGTATTCAAGGAAGCTTATAAAACGATGCCTGCCGATGAAAAAAAACTTTACCGAAGCCATAAGATAAAATTGCCCGCGGGAGTCACAGTTGAAGCAGCGATAACTAAATTAAAAACTAATCCTGCCGTAGAATACGCAGAGCCAAATTATCTGCGGGAGCTATATTCAGTTCCTAATGATCCGTATTATTCATCTGCTAACTCATGGGGGCAAGGTTACGATGATTTATGGGGCATTAAAAAAATGCAATGCGCGACGGCATGGGATATTTCGCAAGGCGCAGGTGTAGTGGTGGCGGTAATAGACACAGGCGTGGATTATAACCATGTGGATTTAGCCGCAAATATCTGGACGAATACCAAAGAAATACCGAATAACCGCATTGATGATGACGGTAACGGTTATATAGATGACGTAAGAGGCTGGGATTTTAGCGGAAATGTGAATAGTAGTATAGTAGAAGATAATAATCCATATGATTTTGATGGCCATGGAACACATGTTTCCGGCACAATTGCTGCAATTGGAAACAACGGTATCGGCGTTATTGGTGTCGCGCCTAAAGCCAAGATCATGCCTGTTAAGGCATTTCCAAATGCTTATGATGATGTTTTTGTTAAAGGTATAAAATACGCTGTAGACAATGGAGCAAAAGTTTTAAGTAATAGCTGGGGAGGCGAAATCCCTTCACAGACAATATTCAATGCTTTTGAATATGCGCATAGTAAAGGTGTTGTTTCTGTTGTGGCAGCGGGAAATGAAAGCGAAGATGCATCGCTTTATGAGCCGGCACGTTACCAGAGCGTTATTACGGTAGCGGCTTCCGATCAGAATGATACTAGGTGTTCTTTTTCCAATTATGGTGTAAAGTTAGACGTTGCCGCGCCGGGAGGCAATGGGGCACCTGATTATAATAATATTCTTTCGTTGTTAGCTGCGACGCATGATTCCTATTATAATAAGTATATCGTGGGTGCCTCTTATTTACGGATAGCCGGAACTTCTATGGCAACCCCCCATGTATCAGGATTAGCGGCACTGATATTATCTAAAAAACCGGCGCTTAAAAATGAAGAAGTCAGGCAAATCATCAGGCAGACAGCAAATGATGTTGATGCTGCCGGCTGGGATTTAAATACCGGTTATGGGCGTGTGAACGCATACAAGGCGCTTGATATGGTGAACAAGAATATTGTCCCGCCCATTGCGTATATAGCGGGATATACCCGCGATGTAAACGCAAAAACTTTAAGTATTAAAGGCTCTGCCTCAGCTATCGGATTTTCCAGCTATAAAGTGGAGTATGGCGCCGGAACTGTGCCGGTTGCCTGGACACTTGTGAAGACTTCGACAACTTCGATAACAGAGGGTGTATTAGCGACATTGAATACAGCTAATTTGAAGGAAGGATATTATTCGTTTAAACTTACTGTGTCTTCTTCCTCAAAAGTGAGCATAGACAGGCTCTCCCTGTATTTGAATCCAAATTTTGTATTACAATGGTCTACCCTTATAGCAGACAAAGTTGCCGTTGATGAGAAAAATGGTTTTGTATATGTTGAATGCCCTCTCGAAAGTAAAATCCAAAAATATGATACTGCAGGAAGATTTTTAAAGCAATGGAATGCAACGTTCCCTTTTGGCCTTAGCGTAGATAAGGATGGTTATATCTGGGTACTTAATACAGTGACCCAGTATCCTATGGTTAACAAATATGATTCCGAAGGTAATTGGGTATCGGGATTTGGGACATTCGGTACCGCAATCGATAACCTCGATCTCCCAGTCGACACCGCTATAGATAAAGATGGAAATGTATATGTTAACGATATGAGGAACGATATAGGTAAAGTATATATAAAGAAATTTGATAAGAATGGCATATTCATTACGGCCATAGGCAGTTATGGCACTGGTGACGGGCAATTCTTAGACCCTGTAGGAATAGCTGTAGATGGTGGTTATCTATACGTTGCTGATCCTGGTGCCAGTCGGGTGCAAAAGTTTAAAACTGACGGGACATTCGTAACCAAGTGGGGTTCCTCCGGTACCGGCGACGGGCAGTTTGATTATATAAGCCATATAGCTGCCGATGGACAAGGCAGAATATACGTAGCTGATTCTATGAATAACAGGATCCAGGTTTTTGATACAATCGGGAATTTCTTGTCTAAATTTGGCAATAGGGGTATAGGTGAAGGCCAGTTTAAGGGATGGATTCACTATGGAAATGGAGCATTTGTTGCCTGGAATGGCATATACGCGGATAAAAACATACCGCATAAATACGTATATGTAGCTGATATGTTTAATACACGCATACAAAAATTTAAGGCGTTTAACCGTACGCCTGTCATGAACCTAATCGGAAACAAGATAATAAAACAAGGGCAGTTGTTAAAGTTTGAGGTTGGGGTCAGCGATCCTGATAACGATGTTTTGGCTTTTGGCGTCAATAATCTGCCTGCCGGAGCGCAGTTTGTTACAGTTACCGGAGAGGTCCCATCCGAGGCAAAAATTCCCGGATTGTATGGAGACGTAAATTTAGACGGCCAAATAACCAGCGCAGACTCCACCTTGCTTGGTAACTATGTAGCTTATGGGGCAAGTAAGTATCCGCTTACAGAGATACAAAAAACAGTCTCTGATGTAACCGGAGATGGTAAACTTGATATAATCGATGCTGTAGTTATCGGTAAGTATGTTACTTATCTTGGGCAGTATAATTTTAATGCGATCGTCAGGTATGGGGACGTAAATTTAGACCGCAAAATAACCAGCGCAGACTCCACCTTGCTTACTAACTATATATCTTACGGAGCAAGTAGGTATCCTCTCACAGAGATACAAAAAGCGGCAGCTAATGTAGATGGAGATGGTGACCTTGATCTAGTCGATGCTGTACTTATTGGGAAGTTAGTCGCCGGCAGCAGGAATTATTTTCCCACAACCACAAAACGTTTCTTTATCTGGAAGCCTGCGTCTACTCAAGTAAGAACATATTCCAATGTTTCTTTTAAAGTAACGGATGGGAAGGAAATAGTCAGCCGGAATATTACAATTACTGTAACACAATAAAAACCAGGGACAGTGTCCACTTTTTTTTGTGCAAAGTTTCATGTGATGGATACTAAGAAAACTACTATTACTAAATGCTCAAAATGCGGTTTGACAGCTGTCTGTTTTTATTTAAAGCCTGAGGCTGGTACAGATTATTATTGTTCTAATTGTTTTGATGGTGAATATAAAAATCGGAAGAAATGGTTTATTATATTCATTATTTGTATGGTTTTCGTTTTATTTGCATGTTTGATAATCGCCAAAGTTATTCTTAAATAGTAACCAAAAATAGAAACTTCACCATTTTAACTATAATAAATTTAAAGGCTGGACCTAACCGTCCAGTCTTTTTTGTTGAAAAAAATTAGTTAGATTACGCCATTTTATACGTCTATTATATTGGAGGCAGTAAAAAAATAGGGGATACTTCTGGTTTAAAAAAATGGTGTGGCGGTAAATAGAAGCTTGGAAGCAAGATCTTGACGTTACTGAGCGAGGTGGGGAAATGAGGAAACCAATAAAACCGATTAAGTTAAAGACCATTATTGATTCTGCTTTGTTTAAGGAGATTCGCGCGTTGATTATGGCCGCCCGAAAGGCTGTTGTTAGAAATATTGATACCATTCAGGTGATGACTAGTTTCGAGATTGGACGTAATTTTTATTTGGCCTATTGCGATCGTTTACCAGAGAAATGCCAGATGGCATCCGGCAAATTGATCTGTGGGCAAAAAAATCAGGCGTTATCTGAAGAATCGGGAGTGATAGAAAGAACAGAAAGATGATAAAATGCGCAATTTTTACGAAATAGAATCGGCGGAGAATAACTGGACTTTGCCGGAGCTTATTCGGCAGTTTAATTCCGGGCTATATGAACGATTGGCTTTGAGCCGTGATAAGGATGGTGTCCGGAAACTCGCAAAAGAAGGACAGGTCGTTACGAAACAGGAAGATTTATTCAAGGAGCAAAGATGCTAATATTCACGCGAAAGAATATCAGCTCTATCTGCCGTCAAAAGAAGAGTTAAAGCGCAAACTATTGGATTGGGCCAGTGAAATAAAATTTAACGCCTTGTAAATTAAAGACTTAATTATTTCGGCGCGTTCGGAGAACGGGTCCTACAGTTTAAACCCGCAATGATACCTGTGTTCGATTTTTCGCTGCGCTCAGAATGACAAAGATGACCATTTATAAGCTTTTCTCACGGTTTTTTTGTTGATGTCCAGACTTTTTGCTATTTTTTTACTAGACATACCTAGTAGATATAATTCTTTTACTTTTTGAGAGATTCTTTGGTATAATTGGATTCGTGGAAGTGATTGTATTATAATTTTGACTTGAATCTCCGATGCGGTTCGAATTGGTTGCAGACGGGTCCGCCATAAGATAATTATGCATTACCTTTACATTTTGTTGAATGAAACAAAAACGAGAACATATACCGGTGTCGCTGATGATGTTAATAAGCGCTTAGTATTGCATAATGCCGGTAGGGTTAAAGCCTCACGACCATATCTGCCATATACCATAATTCATACTGAAACCTTCGAAACGCTTAAAGAAGCCAGACAGAAAGAAAAGTTTTATAAATCTACTACTGGGCAACGAAGAATCAAAGAAATGTTTTTTAGTCAACGCCTTGGTTGATTGTGGACGCGAACCCTATAGCAATGGATTAGAATTTTTTAAAAGGAGGTTACGAAATGGAAAATAAACCTAAAGCAGGGCTTGCGATTGCGAGTTTAATACTCGGAATAATTTCATTTGTTCCATTAGTAGGAGTACTGTTGGGTATAATAGCAATCGTTCTTGGCGCGATAGGGCTATCAAATATTAAAAAACAGAATTTAGGCGGAATGGGCTTAGCTAAGGCTGGAATTGTTTTAGGAGTTTTGGGAATCTGTTTTACAGTTTTACTCTATGGTTCAATTTTCTATTTTGGCTTTGTCTCAAAATCAGGCCCTTTTGATTCAGTTAAAAAGCAAATGAGCCAACAGATTTTAATGCAAGATTCCGGCATGTTGGAGTTATACAAAAAGAAATATGGGAAATATCCACAAAATTTGGAGGAAGCAAAAAAGGCTGGTTTTCAATTTTATGGCAGTGATCATTACATGAAACCGTTTTATTACAAAATTTCAGAAGACGGCCAGTCTTATGAGTTAAGAAATTTAGGACCTGATGGCGTTTATGGCACAGCAGATGATATTCTTCCATCTAAATGAGATTGAGAAAAAATTCGATACGCACCAAGCGTTAAATAACGTAATCGTAATAGGGTGTTGAGTCTGTCGGTTTATAAGGTTTTATAGGTTTATGGAATATGGGTTCGTCCAGGGCGATGAGCCAACCTATACTGCGTTTGCGATGAATTTTTATAAGTAGCGGTATCTCAATGGGTTGTAGGGTTCGCCTATCGTCCACGACTACCCGCCAGTTTTTTAGGTGAACTGTCCGACTACAGCTTAAAGTAATTTGGCTCTAGTTGTTGTGGACGCGAACCCTGAGGGATATGTTTAACAGAAAGGGATACGACTATTTTAGTAACGCAGTAGGTGAAATTATACAAACAATAGTACCGAACATAACTAAAACATGCCTCAACTTTGCGGCAATACGGAAGAAGCGTTTAACTTTTACAAATCCGTTTTTGGAGGTGGGCTTAAGCCAGTTTGTCCGTTTCAAAGACATATAAAAGGAGGAGGAAAAATATGGCTAAATATGTAGATGGGTTTGTGCTCGTAGTCCCGAAAAAGAAGTTTGCGGAATATCGCAAGATGGCGCAGCTTGGAAGAAAGATATGGCTGAAATATGGCGCGCTGGATTATAAAGAGTGCATCGGCGATGATATTCGTCCGAAAGCCATGGGAGGGGTGAAGCCCCGGTCGTTTTTGGAAATGTCCAAAGCCAAATCAGGTGAGACGGTCTGGTTCTCTTTTATCGTGTTCAAATCAAAGAAGCACCGCGATGCCGTAAACGCGAAGGTGATGAAAGACCCGGTTATGAACGAACCGAAATGGAAAGATAAGCCGATGCCATTTGATATGAAGCGTTTCGCTTACGGCGGATTCAGGGTAGTTGTTGATGCCTGAAAAGAATTTACCGCCAAAGCGTCAGGCGTTTCAATGGAAGATTTGGTAAAATAAAATTGTTATTAGATTAATTTTTGAGGAAATATGAGAAAAATTATCACTACCACATTTGTAACCTTGGACGGCGTGATGCAGGCGCCCGGCGGCCCTGAAGAAGATACTAGTGGGGGGTTTAAATATGGTGGCTGGACTGTTCCTTACTTTGACGAATTTACCGGCAAAGTCATGGCTGAACAAATGAAGGGTCCGTTCGAGCTTTTGCTCGGCAGAAAAACATACGAAATTTTCGCATCATATTGGCCTCACCACAGCGAAAACTGGCCTGGCATCAATGAGGCAAAAAAATATGTCGCTTCGCATGAGGATATGAAATTTAATTGGGAGAATTCCTTTCTTTTAGAGGGTGATGTGGTTGAGGCAATAAAAGAATTGAAAGAGCAAGATGGGCCTGATTTAAAAGTGTGGGGTAGCGGTAATTTAATCCAAACACTTATGGAGCACGATTTAGTCGATGAATTCTGGCTCAAGATATTTCCAATAACGCTGGGAAAAGGCAAGCGCTTATTTGCCGAAGGTACTATTCCGGCGGCTTTCAAATTATCAACAAGTAAATTTTCACCGAGCGGAGTCATTATTGCCAATTATGAGCGTGCGGGAGAAGTTAGAACAGGATCGTTTTAGAATAGAATTTGCCGCCAAAAAAAAACTTGAAATCGTCCTTTCCGTTCCGGTTCAAGGCGAGGCGGGCGGAAGGGTGCTAGTGAAGTGTTTCGTTATTTTTTGACAAAATATTTTTTTTGTACGGTAGGTTAGTGTTGATGGGGTCGCCTGGCGTCCACGACTACCCGTTTTACTTCGCCCTTTAATTGAGAAGTGAGAACTTTGACGGGCTTCGTAAAACTTATTGCGAAGTAAAACGCTTCCGCGATCCGCTACAGCGATTGCAACGCAAAAAGATAAAATGGGAACCGGCAGCGCGATGAAATGGCATCCGCCATATCATTTTGCAAATAGCTTTCCCATTATGGTGAAACCCGGGGTTCAATTCCCCAACGTTCTGTCTTAAGGAGGCGTGTTCCAGGAAAGTAGTTTTGCAGGTGAAGAACCTCCACTATGATCCTGCGGTTTCCTTAGGACAGAACCATTATTGGAAAGGAAAAGATACTATGCAGTTTTTTCCGTTAATCTTAGGCGTACTTGTAGTCTGGATTGCAGTCATGTATTTGATATCCCGTTATTCAATTATTGTTTATGAATTCGAAAAAGGGTTGAAGTACCGCAAAGGCAAATTTGCCGGGATTTTAAATGCCGGCCGGTATTGGGTCTTTTCTCTAAGCACTACAGTAAAAAAAATCGATGTTCGGCCAAAATTTATTTCTGTCCCCGGACAAGAGGTTCTAAGCGCGGATAGCGTTACTTTAAAGGTCAGCGTTACCGCGCGTTATGAGATCGTTGATCCCAATCTCGCTGTGAATAAGATAGAAAATTATACCGAAGCGTTTTACGCGATTGTGCAGTTAGCCATTCGCGATATCCTCGGTTCGATGAAAATTGATGATATCCTGGAGCAACGGGCGGCTTTAAATCAAAAACTTATGGAATTAACTGTAAGTAAAGCAGAAGAGCTTGGGTTGAAAATTCAGCTGATCGGGATAAAAGATATCATGTTCCCGGGTGAGTTAAAAAAGATTTTCACTAAGGTAGTTGAAGCACAGAAGGAAGGGCTCGCGGCCTTGGAGCGCGCTCGGGGTGAGACCGCGGCTTTGCGAAACCTCGCTAATGTGGCAAAAGTCCTGGAGGATAACCCTGCTTTAATGCAATTACGAGCATTGCAATCAACCGGGAATACAGTTGTTATCGGCGTTGGAGGCACTGTTATTCCTGTTAAAGAGAAGAAGGAAGGATAAAAGCGGGCGCTGTCCCTAGTTTCATATCCATGGGAAAAGTTCGGAATGAAGAATTCGGCGCGTTCGGGGAACGCGCCCTACATTATCTGTCTAAGATTGCTTCTTCTTTTCGCAATGACACTCTACATAAATAGATTTTTAGCTTCGCCTGGAGGCGGGACAAGTTTGTCCCGCCTATCCGGGGAAAAGCGTATTGTGTGATACTCAGAATGACGAATTTGGCTTAAGCAAGGCTAAAAAACAGAAAAGTTTCCATTTTTCTTGACATTTTGGTTATTTCTGTTATAATTGTAATGACAGAAATAGGAGAAGCTATGGAATTGAATGAGGATTTGAAAAAATTTATACTGCGCTGGTCGGAATTGGCAAGCCACTGGGGGCTAAACCGGACTGAGGCGCTTATTCACGCGTTGTTGTTTATATCCCCCGCGCCATTGACAATGGAAGAGATCGCGGATGCTTTGGCTATCGCGCGTTCTAACGCGAGCACTAGCCTTAAGGAACTGGAGAATTGGAAAATAATAGAACAAAGCAGCGTGATGGGTGACAGGCGTAAGCAATACATGGCCGTAAAAGATGTGTGGGTTATGTTCCGTAACATATTTACTGAACAGAAGAGAAGGGGGATTGAGCCTTTTATAGGGCTTTTGAACGATACGCATGCCCGATTAAAGCAAAATTCTTCTTCTACTAAGGATGAGCTGCATGCCGGGGAACAAATAGAAAAAATGATGGATTTTTTTGAGACATCGATGGCCTGGTATTCACAGTTAGAAAAGTTGCCGACTCCTACGATCCGTAAGTACTTAAGCTTTGGCAGTAAAGTAAGCAAATTAATTAAGCCGGGGAAGTAAATTTTTTTGGTTTTATATTTCACTTAATACAGAATAGACAGAAATATCGGGGTTAGCGGTGTGCTAAGAGGGCGGATCATGCGCGTGAAAATGATATTACCGGCGTTGACTGAGGCGAAAAGCGTTTATTGGCGGGCGATCAAGTATTCTTTATTCCCTCCGTTAGGATTAGCGGCACTGGCGGGTTATTTGTCAAAGGATGACGAGGTTGTTATTGAAGATGAACATATTGAAGAACTTAATTTAGAGGATACGCCTGACGTAGTGGTTATCCAGGTGTATGTAACTTCCGCTTACCGGGCGTATTCTCTGGCGGATCATTATCGCAAAAAAGGCGTTTATGTTTGTTTAGGCGGATTACATGTTACCGCTTTGCCGCGGGAGGCTTTATCGCGCGCGGATTCTATTTTTCTTGGGCCCGGAGAAGCAAGTTGGCCGAAGTTCCTGGAAGATTTCCGCGCCGGGCGCCCACAACGCGTTTACTTATCTAAAGAGCGTTCATTAGAAGGCATGCCGGAAATAAGGCGGGATCTGATCAAGAGCGGGTTATACCTTATTCCTAATTCTATTGTTGTTTCACGGGGGTGCCCGCATAGTTGTGATTTTTGTTATAAAGAAGGTTTTTTCAAAGGGGGTAAGTTTTTTTACACTCAAACGGTTGATGCCGCGCTCAGGGAAATTAATAGGTTGCCGGGCAGGCATCTTTTTTTTCTGGATGATAATTTGTTTGGAAATGAGCAGTTTGCCCTGGGGCTTTTCAATGGTATGAAAGGGATGAAGCGTATTTGGCAGGCGGCAGGCACGGTACAGGCGGTTTTAAATTCTTCAATTCTTGAGAAAGCGGCGCAAAGCGGAATGCGCAGCCTTTTTATCGGATTTGAGACATTGCATCCCGGGAATTTAAGGGAACATCGCAAGTACTCGAATGTTAACCGGGATTATTCTGAGGCTATTAAGCGTTTACACGCTTTGGGCGTTATGGTCAACGGGAGTTTTGTTTTTGGGATGGACAATGACGATAAGGAAGTTTTCAACCGGACGGTTGATTGGGCTTTATCTATGGGCATTGAGACCGCGACTTTTCATATCCTGACTCCTTATCCCGGAACGCGCCTTTATGAACGCGTAAAAAAACAGAATCGCCTGTTACATACGGATTGGGATAAGTATGATACGCGGCACTGTGTATTCTTACCGCTAAAAATGAAAGTAGAAGAATTAGAACAAGGGTATTGGCGCGCGTATAAAAATTTTTACCGTTGGCGGTCAATTTGCCGGGCGGCTTTTACAAAAGACAGCTTATTGGAAAAAATCCGCCACTTAGCCTATGCCGGAGGGTGGAAGAAGATGGAACCCGTATGGAGCTGGGCCATTCGTTGGAAGCAAGTAAAGCGAATGCTGCCTTTGCTTGAAACTGTTCTTTCAGGAGGATAAATGACGGTGCCGCGTGTTTTCAAAATAGGGGTTTTGGTTTTTCGCGCGGTGGTATGTTTTGCTCTTTTATATGTTTTAGGCAATATCAGTTTGCATATAAATTCCAGTTTTTTACGCCCTGCTTCGGGTTCACGGATCCCCGCGGATATTCTGCAGGAATATAATTATATCAAAGGTGTAATTGATTCTCCGGATGCTGTTCCGCAGATGGAGAAACAGGGATCAACGATTTTTATGACACAGGAATTCGCGATTATGATCCCTTCGCTGGCGGCGTTTGGGATGCGCAATCTTGCTATTAAGGATCCTTCTTTGCGCGTTGAAGCCGCGTCTTACATTGCCAAGGCCATTGAACAATTGAAAGATCCCGCGTGTTATCGTTTTGTGGCGAGGCAATTTGGGGATCCTTTTAAGGATGGAAATATCAGGGATAACGCGTTTTATTTAGGCCATCTTACTTTGGCTTTGGCTTACTATCGCGAGGTTTCAGGGGACAGCCGTTACGACGAACTTTTCCATCGTTTCGCGAAAGCGTTTTACCGGAACTATAAGAATTCGCCGACTTTGTGCCTGAACAGCTATACTGATTATGCCTGGACCAGTGAGCAGGCGGTGCCGCTGGCGGCTCTTAAGATCCACGATGACATTTTCGGCACGAATTACAAAGAGGCCATTTACGCGTGGGAGAAAAAGATGCGCGCCGCCTTTATCGATAAAGAAAGCGGGCTGTTGGTTAAGGAAGTAGACGCAAAAACCGGCTTTCATGATAACGAGGTATGTATGATCCCGAATGCCTGGACAATCCTTTTTTTGCACGATGTTTTACCGGAATTCACGCGCAAGCTTTACGCTAATACGCGCCGGGAGTTATTGATCAAACGGTTAGGGTTTCCGCTTTTTAAGGAATTTTTGCGCGGCAGGCAGCGCGTGACCTGTGATACCGGGCCTATTGTCTGGGGAATTTCTCCGTCCGGTACGGTGTTTGGCATGGGCTGCGCGGCGATCATGAATGACGGCGCTGTATACCAGCCGATCCGCTACTTATCAAATCTGGTCGGGTTAAGTGTAAGTTGGGGCAGCCGGCGCAAATACCTTTCCGGCGGCCGTATGGGCACAGCAGCGTTGTTTTGGGTAAAGACAGAAAGTTTATTCACGGAGGTAAATAATTATCCTTTGCCGATAAAGAATATTCTTATGATCGATTTGGCGCTTTTTCTTTTATTCTTGTGGGTTTTCTGGATGTTGAAAATTGTGCGGCGTGATTGGCGGGAATTTTTCTTTAAAACTCTTTCTTAGATTGTTTTGTTTCGCCTGAATGATGGCGGGACAAGAATGTCCCGCCTATCCAGGGGGAAAAGTTTGGAATGAAGAATTTGGCGCGTACGTGGAACGCGCCCCGCAATGTTTATGTCTGCAATGACATAGAAGCCGGAGGTGACAGTCACGGAAATCGTGACAGCCGCCTCTTTTTTATTTATTAAAAGTAGAAGAAAGTCAGTTAAAAGAGCGTATAGGCAATTCACATATATAAAATATATTGTTAACATATAAACGTTTAAGTATAAGTATGCGCGTAAATAAATGAAAGGAGGAAATTTATTGTGAAAAAAAAGGAGAGTTTTAAAAAACAGTTATCGCGTAAGCTGAAAGTAATAGTAAAAAAAACTATTAGGCGGCGGAATATAAAAAAGCCTGCTTTGGCTGTTTCGGCAAAGCCAGTGTTGCCTAAGGAAAACGCGGCTTCTTATGAAACAACGGTTGAGAGTTCAAAATTTCCATACGTTATAAAGCCAAGGTTTGTCCGGCAGATGCCGAGTGAGTTGCCGGAAAAATATGGAGAGGATAAAATAACTGTATTGGTGCGGGATCCCCGCTGGTTTTATGCTTATTGGGAAATAACGCCGCAGGCTTTTGATAGAGTTAGGAAACAATTGGGAGATGAGTTTAATAGCGCGAAAATGGCGCTGCGGGTTTATGATATCAGTAATATTAATTTTAATGGTTCTAACGCGCGCGGGTTTTTTGATATTCCGATAAGCCTATATGCCGATAACTGGTATATTGAACCCGGCGGCCCGGGCAAATCTTTTTGTGTCGATGTCGGCTATTTGCTGCCTGCCGGCAGGTTTATAACGATCGCGCGTTCAAACGCCGTGCGTATGCCGCTTGAAGGCCCGTCTGATATTACCGATGAAGAATGGATGGTTCCCGAGGATATGTTTGCCCGCCTTTATGGCATGGGGTTCGGGATGGGGAAAAGTTCACCTGTAGGCAAAGCCTGGCAGGAGAGAATAAGGCATGTGTTATTCTCGGGTGTTCCTGGCTCCGCGGGCATCGCGTCTATGGCAAGCCCTGTAAAAAAGGCTATAAAAGAAAAGAAGTTTTGGCTGGTGGTCGATTGCGAATTGATAGTTTACGGGGCAACCGAGCCTGACGCGAAGGTAACGGTTCAAGACAAAGCTATAAGGTTAAGGCCGGATGGGACGTTTACTTTAAGGTTCGCGCTTCCAGACAGTGTTCAGGTTATTCCCGTGAAGGCGCGTTCGTTTGATAACAGCGAAGAGCGCGTTATTACGCCTATAGTAGAAAGGAATACAAAATAATGTAGAAAAAAGTCAGGAAAAAGAGGAATAATCCTATATGCGTATTTTTAAAAAAGAGTATATTCAAATTGAAAATTATAAACTAACTAAAGGAGGTGAAAGAAATGCCTGTAATGAAGAACCAGCTTGATGAAGTCATCAGAAAAAAAGCGCAGGAGCTTTACGAGAAAAGCGGCCGGACGCCGGGCCGTGATTTGGAAAATTGGGTGGAAGCCGAACGTATTGTTAAGAAACAGAAACGGTTAAGCTAAACGCGTATGCCATCAACAATAAATAGGAGGATTCCAGATGGAAAAAAAATCTAAAGCAAAAAATACAAAAAAGGCGGGAGCAAAAAAAGAAAAATATGTCTGCAATGAATGCGGATTGATCCTATCTGTTGATAATGCCTGCAGCTGTGACCCCTGTGATGTTATGTGCTGCGGTGAAAATATGCAAATGTGTTAATAATTTCGAAAGGGCGTAATTATGTTGGCGGAATTCAGCATTATACCGGTAGGCAGCGGCGTTTCCATAAGTAAGTATGTGGCAATAGCGGCGAAAATTATAGACGAAAGCGGGCTTGATTACCGTATCAACTCAATGGGGACGGTGGTGGAAGGCGATGCCGATGAGGTACTTGCTGTCATTAAGAAATGCCACAAGGCCGTGATGACGGAGGTCGCGAGGGTATTTATTTCAATAACCATAGATGACCGTAAAGACAAGCCGTCTCCGCGGCTGGAAAAGAAATTACAGTCCGTCGATCAAAAGGCGGGTAAAATATTGAAGAAGTAATTTAAGCGCTGCTTTAGTCAAAACAGGCAAGACGGTATGTATAAAATAGCAGGCAGTAAGAGCAGTAACGCTCAGGAGGATATGTATGCGGCAGCTTGTCTGCTCGTTTTTGTGTTTTAACTTGTTGAGTTTAGCCGTATTTTCGTTGGCGCTTGCTCAGCCGCCGGATGGTGATTGGCAATTGTGGGCGGTTGTTTCCGCGGAAAAGAAAATAAATGATAGTTTAAGATTTGATTTTGAAGAGGAAACTCGCTGGTCCGAAGATATACACAGGTTTACGTATCAGTCTTTGGATACCGGCTTGGTTTATGAAGCTGCCAAATGGCTTGATTTAGGCGGCAACTTTCGTTATGTGATCCAGGATGATGACGGGCAATGGGAGCACGAGTCAAGGCCGCATCTAAATGCCATGTTGAAATATTCCCGGCGCAAGTTACAATTTTTAAACCGCAGCCGTTTTGAGTATCGATATTTAACCCGGACAAAAGATACCTGGCGCTATAGGAATTTGTCTGAAATTAAAGTTCCTTTCGATGGGGCGCCGTTTAGAATTTGCCCCTACCTGCGGGAAGAAGCTTTTTTTAAATTCGACCAGGATGATTATAACGAAAACCGTTTATCCGGCGGCGCGCAGTTTGAATTGTTGAGGCACGCGGGAATGGATCTGTTCTATTTATGGCAGCGCAAGAAATCTCTCGGCGAATGGAAAACTATTCATGTGTCGGGCGTAAATATAAAATTTGTATTTTGATCAGCCCGCGATTGTTCTTGCCGCACCAATGTAAATAAAGGAAGAAGGAGGCAATCATGAAATCAATATTTAAAGCGGTAGGAATAAAAAGAACGGCCTATAGGTGCGAATTTTGCGGCTGGGAATCAGATAATCAGGAAGACTGTTGCGGGAAGAAGATGAAAAATATCATTTCCCGCAGAATAAATAAAGAAGCGCCGGCGCGATCTATTTGGATAAACGGGTTATTCCCATGCAAGGGCTAAGTCAGGCGAAAGAAAAAATATTGGGATCAAAAACTATCGTTATTGCCGGGCATATCAACCCGGATGGCGATTGTATAGGTTCGGTTTTATCTTTAGGGCTGGCTTTGAAAGAAATAGGCAAGCGTATATTTATGATTAGCCGGGACGGCGTGCCGGTAAATTACCGGCATTTGCCCGGCGCCGGGTTAATTTTAAAAACAACCGCCGTAAAAGCGGACCTGGCTATAGCGGTAGATTGCAGCGCTAAAGAGATGCTGGGAGAAACTTTTAAAATTTTTCAGAACGCGAAATCCACGCTGGAAATAGACCATCATGAATTTAAAAGGCCTTTCGGCGGCGCCATTATGTTAGATATCCACGCCGCGGCTGTGGGGGAATTAATATATCTCCTTCTTCAGGAATTGCGGATCGCCATTACTAAAGAGATAGCGCAAAATATCCTGACTTCTTTGGTGGTAGAGACCAATTCTTTTAGATTGCCGGTTTCCAGGTCCTTTACGTTTAAGGTCTGCGCGGATTTAATTGATAAAGGCGCTGACTTTTATAGCTTAGCCGAAATGGTATATTGGACAAGGACAAAAGAGTCCGTGCTTTTATCAGGCCTAGCCATGAGCCGGTGTAGATTTATCCGGGGTGGAAAAATTGCCTGGTCACTGCTGAAAGAAAGCGATTTTAAGAAAATAAAGGCTGAACAGGAATCCGGTAATAGTGTTCCTGACGAGTTGCGCGCGATAAAAGAGGCGCGTATCGCGGTTCTTTTCAAAGAAAAAAACAAGAAATTTTTTAGAGTAAGTTTACGGTCAAAAGGAGCGATAAACGTCGGCCGGTTAGCGCAAAGTTACGGCGGCGGCGGCCACTATGACAACGCGGGCTGCTGTATCCCTAATAGTGATAATTCCAGAAGAAAATTTTTGAACGCGGTGGAAGCGTTGTTGCAGGGAAAGGAGTAGGGAATGTTTTTTTTGCCCTTGACCGTGATCATTTTTCTAGTCTTTCTTCTGCTGCCTTTTTTGATCTTTTTTGTGCAGGTTAGTCTTACGGAAACAGCTTTAGTAAAATTGGGGATTTCTCCAAACGCAGCAATTTTGACGATTTATTTGTGTTTGATCGGGAGCTTAATTAATATCCCTCTTTTCACGCGCAATGTCAGAGTGGAAGATACTGTAAGCTGTCCGGTTACATATATCGGGGGTTCGGTATTGTACGGTTCGCACGGCAAGCAAATAGTTGCTGTAAATGTCGGAGGGGCAATAATTCCGTTGTTGATCTGCGTATACCTTTTTCCTAAAACGCCGCTTTTAAAAACTTTAATCGCAACCGCCATATCTGTCCTGATCGTTTACAAATTAGCCCGCCCGGTCCCGATGCTTGGTATTGGCGTGCCGATCTTGATCCCGCCTTTTGCAGCCGCTGGCCTGGCATTGGTAATTTCGCCGAAGAACCCTTTGCCTGTCGCGTATATTTCCGGGGTTTTGGGTGTATTGATAGGAGCCGATCTGTTGAATTTACGATGTTTTGCCGCTTCAGGCATTATGAGTATCGGAGGGGCGGGGGTGTTCGACGGAATTTTTCTTGTCGGGATAATTTCCGCGCTTCTGGCATAAAAAGAAAGGAGGAGGGAATGAACGCTAAATTAAGAATTGGTTTGGTTCTATTTTTTGGGGTGTTTGTTTTTGGGACGGCGGCGGTTTATGCCGCGGGAACGGATTCTTCGTCATGGGGAGGCAGTGAGCCGCAAAAGAAAATTTCCGTAAGCGCTTATGATCAGGGGGTAGAAGCGCATAAAAGCGGCGATTACCAAAAAGCCAGGACACTGTTTGACCAGGCGTTAAAAACAGATAAGGATAATCCCGATATACTTAATATGCTCGCGCATACGCAGCTTAAACTGGGGATGATCGATGAATCGCTGGAAAATTACAAGAAAGCTTTGAAGTTGCGCCCAAAATTTCCTGAGGCAAGAGAGTATTTGGGGGAAGCATATATTCAGGCGGCATTGCGTGAAATAGAAACCCTTAAAAGTTATGGCATGGAGGCGGTAGAAGAGTTGGATGACTTGGTGAATGAATTTAAAAAGGCGGCAGACGCGTTGTAGGCGGGAGGTTTATTAAGCCGGGCATGGCAAAAATCATATTTTTGTTAATTGTGTTATGTTCCCTATGGAAACTTACCGGCGGGAACGCGGAACAGCCGCCCTATGCTTTTGAAGAGGTCAGGACTGGAACTAGCGACGGAGTTATAGTGCCCAGGGATAGGGCAGGGGAATTTTATTACGGCAGTAAAGCGCAGGGATATTTTACTCCTTTAAAGAAGGATGTTTTAAAGGCGGAAGGCGCGGTGGTTGATTATATCGAGGGGCATACTCCTCAATTTAAAGGTTACCCATACGTGCCGGATCTGGACAAAAATCTCGCGGATTATAAACGGCAGTATGTGGGGGTAGTTATAGAAGGTAAAAGAAAAATATGGCTTAACTTTTTTTGCCGTACCGATAGTATTGACTGGAAGCGCTATCCTTATAGAGTTTTTGGAGGCGGAGGCTGTTACTTCCATGTGTTGTATGATATAGATAGCGCGGCATTCTCAGAATTGTGGATCAATGGGTTGGATATTCAAATTGAGCCTGCTGCCGGTAATCTGTCCGGTAATATGACCGGACAGTAAAAGGAAGAACATATTTCGCGGCATGAAAATACGAGTAAAATTGATAGGTAAGGCAGTACTCTCTCGATAAAAATATACGCATTCATAACCCATTCTGATGTAATAGCTTAAGAAGCAGAGAACCGTCCCCGTCCTGTTGGAGAAATATCTTTTTTAATTAGTTATGATTTGATATAATAGCGTGCAATGAAAATTTAACGCGCGATTTATATGGGATAGGGGTGCAATATGGATGTTGAGGCAGGGAAACAGAGTGTTCCTGAAGCAATTTTAAAACGCCAGGCATGGAAATATTACGCTGTAATGTTAGCGTGGCCGGTTTATTTATTTTTTCTGCCGTGGGTTTGGTCGCGCGGTATCGCGCTGGGATTGGCCGCGATGGTATTCCCCGGTGTGTACTTGTTCACGGAGATGGGGTTTTTGGTACATGAGTCCTGGCATCGTTATGTGCCGAATGTGCCGAACAATTTTTTTTACCGGATTTTTTCCTGGATGCTTTGCTCCGATCCGCAGGTGTATCGTTTACTGCACGGTTTTCATCATTCTCAGGTGAATTCCTGGGACGATCCGGAGTTCCATCCGTTCGGCCGGATAAAATCAGGCGTATTAGCCGTTTTATTGAATATTTCGGAAATAGTTTTTGGTATAGCGGCTCTGGCCGCCGCGCAGACATGGGAGATGATGAGTAACCCGCGTTTCCGGGCGAAGTACCGGGTTAGCAGCCTGTTTACTTCAGCCTTTATGGCGATTGGATATTTGTTCTTTATAGGCTGGGCCGCCCAAACGGTATTTTCTATCTCTGTCGGAGGAATAGTTGTTCCGTATGTGTTGGCGTTCTGGTTTGGGGGATTAGTATTGCATCACTCGCAATTAATTGAACACGGCAACCTCTTTGTTACAGGTGATTGGAATGAGCGTAATATAAAAACGCGCAATTTAGCGGCTTCCGGGTTGGCGGAAAAGATTTTTCTTTTTTTCACTCATGGGGATTCCCGCGAACATGTACTGCATCATGCCTTAACGCCGGTTCATTCCCGCCCGTTTCCCGGCAGGATACCTTTGCCGCAGGGCGCGGTAATGTTTACGCTGCGGGATTATAGGCGCGTTCTTTCCGATATGGTTATTGGCCGGGAATCAACACGGTGAGAAGCGCTGGGCGTTTTTCTAAAACCACTTTTTTCTTTTGAAATAAAACAACATCCCAAAAGCGGCAAGCGACATTAAACTTAGGGCGAACGGGTAACCGAAACGCCAGTTAAGTTCAGGCATATTTAAGCGGGATACCTCGGTATGGAAATTCATTCCGTAAATTCCGGCGATAAAAGTCAAAGGCATAAATATCGTCGCGATGATGGTCAGCACTTTCATTATCTGGTTTAACCTGTTGCTTAAACTTGAAAGGTATATATCCAGCATGCCGGAAACTATGTCCCTAAAGGCTTCAATGGTGTCTATAACCTGTATTGTATGGTCGTAAAGGTCGTTAAAGTATATCAGCGTATTTTCTTTTATTAGATCAGAGCCGCTTCTGGTTATGCCGTTAATTACCTCTCTGAGCGGCCATACGGATTTGCGCAGGAATATTATGTTTCTTTTTAGTTCATTGATTTGATGCAATGTCCGCGGGACAGGATTAGCGATAAGCTCGTCTTCCAGAAGCTCTATTTTTTCGCCGATATTCTCCAGGATTATAAAATAATTATCCACGATGGCATCCAGTAAGGCGTAGGCAAGGTAATCCGGGCCCATTTTCCGGATCCGCCCTTTGTTGTTTCTTATCCGTTCGCGGGCTACGTCGAATACGTCTCCGGGTTTTTCTTCCTGAAAGGTTATGAGGAAGTTGGAGCCGAATAATATGCTTACTTGTTCTTCTGAAATTTCGCCTTTTTTGCCGTTGTAAGAAAGCATTTTCGCGGCTATATAGATGTAAGCGCCCAGGTCTTCCATTTTTGGCCGCTGGTCAATGTTTAAAATGTCTTCTAGTACCAGGTGGTGCAGGTTATAACAATCGCTTAGTTTCTGCAGGATATCGAGCCTGTGAATGCCGTCGACGTTTATCCAGGTAACGGTGGGCTTGTCCTTAAAGGGGATACATTCTTCGACGGTTTTAACGGTTTTCTCCTGGACGTGATTCTCATCGTAATCAAAAATCGTTATTTTAACGTCGTCCGGCCTGATCTTTCCTTCGTATATCAGCGTGCCCGGAGGCTGGCCTATGCTTTTGGACCTTTTTATTAATTTTTCCATAAATATATTTTACCACTATAAAAAGTTTCTTCAATGTTTTAAATAAAAGCGGATCTTCATCCTACAAAAACAAGTGCATTCTTAAAATTATATGTTAAAATAAGTTAAGATACAAGGAACTGTCCCCGAATTTTGAATTTTGGGGAGAAAAGCTAGGAGGGGGGAGGCAACATATGGTTTTTATTTTATTGGCTGTTTTATTGGCAGCTTCTATGGCAGTAGTTTATTTCCTGATGCAGGAAGATAAAGTAAAGCAAACGCAACAGTCAGAGGCTCAGGAATGTATCACGCAATTGAACGAATTAATAGTTAAAAAGGATAAGCAGCGGGAAGAGCTGGTAACTCAAATGAAAAATGAGTTTGGCGTGAAAGAACAGCTGTCAAACGTGCGATTAGAGGATTTAAAGGTAAAGCTGCAGGAGAGCCAGGAAGCGTTTAATAAAGATGAGGCTAAAATAAGCGAACTGGAAGGGCATATATTGAAACTTAAAAAAGAGATTGAGTTAAGCACGGAAATGTACGACGGGCTCAAGGTTCAATATGAGGATTTAGAGCGCGATATGGATAAAATACAGCAGGCGGCGATGAGTAAGGATGTTCCGGCGAAATAAAAAAAGTTTTAACCTGTCCCTTGCCTAAGCGCTTGTAAATTTATTCGAAATTTACTTCGTAGGCCGCGGGGACTCATTAAAGGAGAGACCATGGGTTTGATATTACAATTATTTTACGTTTTAATTTTTATAGCAATTTTCTATGCCTGCAGGCATATCATCGGCGGGCTTTTTGGCGTTTATAAGATCGTTCCGGTTAATGAGGCGCATATCAGAATACTTCAGAATTCTAAAGCGATATTTTCCGCGCGGACCGGCAAAAGCGCTTATTGGGTGATCCCTTTTATAACTAAATTGCACAAACTGCCGCTTTGTAACTTAGCAATTCCGGTTAATGATATAAAGCTTAATGATAAAAATATGGCGAAGTTTGTCAGCGATATAATGTGTTTTATTAATATCAAAAATTTGGATTTGGCGGTAGAGCGTTTAATCCTTACCGATACAGAAAAAGAACTTGGATTTGATTTTACCAGGCTTTCCGAAGATTTGCGGGCGATCATGGAAAGCGTGGGAAGGACGGTTACGACTAAACAAACTATTCTGGATATTTATATGAACAGGTCGCTTTTGGACCAGGCGATCACTAAAGAAGTCGAGGTCGTGTTCCCCAAATGGGGTATTGAACTTGTGGACCTGGAATTGAAGGATATAAAGGACGCGCCCAACAGCACGATTATTGCCGATATAGAAAGAAAAGTCGCTTCGGAAATCAGAAGGGACGCGGATATCAGAGTCGCGACCACCACTAAAGAAGCGGAACTGGTGAAAGCCGAGGCGGAAGAGACCTATCGCAAGCGGCAGATACAGAAAGACCAGGAAATCGGGATGGCGGAACAATTCAAAAATCAGGAGATCGCTTCTAAAGAAAAAGAAGCCAACGCGATACGGATAGAAGCCATGAGAAAATTAGAGGTAGGCCACGCGGAAATAGAGAAACAGAAAATGGAGCAACTGGCATCGGGGCAAAAATTAAAGTATACTATTGAAGCGGAAGGCCAGGCAAATCAGATCATGAGCGTCGGTAAAGCGGAGGCGGATATTATCAGGATCAAGAAAGAAGCCGATGCCGCCGGTACCTTAAAGCTTGCCGAGGCATTAAAGGAATATAATGATGTCGCGATCAACGTTAAGATCCTCGATATCCAGAAAGATATCATGATCGCCAAGTTTAACGCGCTGGCGCAGGCCGTGCAAAAGGCGGATATAAAGTGGATCTTGAGCGGCTCCAACGCCCAGAAATTCTTCGGTTTAAATCTCGACGCTGAAGGCGGGGCGAATATGGAGCAGTTTATGCGCGAAAGCGGGTTGGATTTAGAGAAGTTGAAAGGGCTGCTTAAGAAGGATAAAAAAGAATAGGGATTGAGAAAGGTGGCTGTAACTTTTGCAAAAAAGTGACTGTCACCTTTCTATAATTTTGTAGGGGTATGGAGAGTTGGCAGAGTGGTCGAATGCGGCGGTCTCGAAAACCGTTGTCGTCGTAAGATGACCGGAGGTTCAAATCCTCCACTCTCCGTTTTACTTCGCCCTTTAATAGAAGGGTAATAGCATTTACGGGCTACGTAAAACTTGTTTTACGTCTATAGGTTCTACGAAGCGCACCAAAGCTATGACGAAGTCCATTAAAGCGCGAAGTGGAACGTAAAACTTGTCAGCGAAGTAAAACGTATCATAAGTTTCTGCGTAGCTCGTTAAAGCTAATAAGTATCTATTAAAGAGCGAAGCAGAACTCCATTCTCCGTTAAATTTTTAGAACATGTTTGATATTTAACTATGTTATCGCATTTTTTCTGTTAGGTATGAAAAAATAGGGACATTTGCAAAAAAGAGGATGTTTTTATTTTTATATAAATAAAAGGATGATGCTAAATTCCGGAAAAAATAAAAAAACAGAAACGTTCTCATTTTTCAATGAGCCGACATCAGCTTTAACTTTTATTGATTTATTTGCTGGCGCCGGAGGTCTTTCTGAAGGTTTTTTAAAAAATGATTTTTTTCCGCTTGCACATGTTGAAATGTCTAAAGATGCTTGCGATACTCTTAAAACGAGACTATCCTTTCATTACCTCAGGAAAATTAATAAATTGGATATTTATTATAATTATTTGAATAGGAAGATTTCTAGAGACCAATTGTATTCTTATATCCCAGTAGATATTATCAACAGTGTACTGAATTATGAAATGAAAAAGGATAATCTCAGTAAGGTATTCGGTAATATTTATGCATCATTAAAAAACCTGAAAATCGGGCAAATAGATTTAATCATTGGGGGCCCTCCATGTCAGGCATATTCAACAGCCGGTAGAAACCGGGAAAAGGATAGAAAAAAACACGATTTACGAAAACATCTTTATAAAATTTACGCCAGGTTTCTTAGTGAATTTGAACCTAAGATGTTTGTTTTTGAGAATGTCCCTGGCTTGTTAACTACCGAAGATGGTAAATATTATAAAAATCTCAAAAAATATTTCCGCCGGATAGGCTATGAAGTAGAAGATAGAACAATAGATGCTTCTGATTTCGGTGTTTTACAGAAAAGAAAAAGGATTCTCATAATCGGGTGGGATAAAAGGTACAATTTAGGATATCCGGATTTACAGGTAATTAATAATAGATGGACTGTTAATGATTTGTTGTCTGATTTACCTTTTATAAAGGCAGGGGAAACAAAACCGGTATGTAAATATTCCGCGGGAATAAACGAATATCTTAAAGATTTTGGAATTAGAAATGGTGTTGATTTTATAACGCAGCATATAACAAGGCCGCATAATAATAAAGATTTAGTTATTTATAAAATGGCTATTGAATCATGGGAAAAAGAAAAGCATAGGTTGTTAAATTCTGAAATTCCAGAGATTCAAAGAACTCAGAAAAATACCAGATCATTTCTGGATAGATTTAAAGTGGTCGCAAAAGATAGGTTATCTCATACTGTGCTTGCTCATATTGCTAAAGACGGGCACCATTATATACACCCAGACAAACAACAACTTCGTTCTTTATCTGTTAGAGAGGCAGCAAGGATACAATCTTTTCCGGATGATTATTTCTTCGAAGGATCAAGAACATCGGTTTTCAGGCAGATTGGCAATGCAGTCCCGCCGCTGATGGCAGGTAAAATTGCAGAAAATATGAAGGAGATATTATCAAATGGAGATTGAATTAAATTTTCAACCCAAGGCGAGACTTTTGCTTCAATTAGGCGATCAGTTGATTAGAAGTGAAAGCATTGCATTGCTTGAAATTGTTAAGAATTCATACGATGCAAGGGCTTCAGTTGTGCGAGTTTCGATGAAAAGTGTTGATAATCCAAGTTCCGGTGAGATTGTCATTGAGGATGACGGGATTGGAATGGATGCAGACATTATTAAAAATGTCTGGATGCAGCCGGGGACTGATTATAAGTTGAAAATTATTCAATCTGCAAAAAAAACTGATAAGACGGGTAGAATTCCGATTGGAGAGAAAGGAATTGGAAGATTTGGCGTTCACAAGCTCGGATATCAGATAGAGCTTGTTAGCAAAAAAGAAGGTAAAAAAGAAATTCTGCTTAAAATGAACTGGAAAGATTTTGAAACGGATGATTTGTTAGATAATATTCCAGTTACTTTAAAGGAGAGAGCCAATCCGGAGCATTTTACTGGTAAAAAAACCGGAACTAGAGTAATTATCAGGCATCTGAGAAATGCATGGACCAAAGAAGCTGTGCGTGAATTATATAGATCTGTTAATTCTTTAAGTTCACCGTTTGAAACCCTGGATTCATTTAAAGTCTTTTTTAACCTTGATAAACAGGAGTGGCTTGCTGGATTGGTAACATTCGAAGACATTAAAGATCATGCTTTATATTATGCTGAATGTGTAATAAAAGATAATGAAATCAAACATCTTAAATATGAATTCCGCCCCTGGGATACGATGTCAAAATTGCACGGTAGGAAACACGAATTGGAAAATATTCGCATGGTAGAAGAGGTTTTAAATGATAGTACTGGGAAGATGGAGTGGGTTGATATTGATTTATCAACTTACGAAATAGGTGTTGTAAAATTTAAACTTTTAATCTTTGACCGAACAGCCAAGATTTTGTCGCTTGGGCTTACTGATAAAAAAGGTTTTAGGGATTATTTGAATGTTAACGGTGGCATAAGAGTGTTTCGCAGCGGAATTCGTGTCTATGACTATGGTGAAATTTCTAATGATTGGTTAGGATTGGATATCAGGCGGGTTAATCAGCCTGGGAAAACACTTAGCAATAATATAATAATCGGCGCGGTATACCTCGATCGGGTGGATAGCTGTGATCTTGAAGAAAAAACAAACCGCGAGGGTTTCGTTGAGAATGCGGCATATTCTAAATTCTTATCAGCCATTAATTTTACATTAGACAAAATATTGACCGAAAGGAATTCCGATAAGGAAAAAGTACGTAAAATTTACAGTCCGTCTTCTCCTGAAGAACCCGTAATTGGTAATCTTAAAATATTACAGGACAAAATAACAAAAGAAATTCCTAAAGGAAAATTTCGGGATGATTTAGTAAAAACAATTAAAAATATAGAGGATGACTATAAAATCATAAATGAAATTTATACAAGAAGTGCTAGCGCAGGTTTGAGTCTGGGGATTGTGATTCATGAAGTCGGTAAAATAATAGATGAATTAGTAGCAGCGGTTGAAGAAATCCCTTCGCATAAGCACATAGTTTCTTTGGTTAGGATATTGCATAAAACTGTTAATGATTATGCTAGTGTAATAAAGCAAAGCTCAAAAACAAAGGAAGATTTAGTTCAAGTTATAGATCAGGCAGTATCTAATATTCAGTTTAGAATAAGGGCACATAAAATTGAAATAATAAAACGCTATGGGGAGAGAACTAAAATAAATACAATGGTTAAATGTGCACCTAATTTGATCATCAGTACAATTATTAATTTAATAGATAATTCTATATGGTGGCAGAATTATGCCAATGTACAGAATAAAAAAATCTTTATTGATATTACAGAAGAGCATAAAGGATATATTTCAATTATAATTGCTGATAACGGTCCAGGTTTTAGTATTCCTACTGAAGAAGCTGTTAAGCCGTTTATTTCAGATAAACCAGGGGGTATGGGGCTTGGACTGCATCTTGCTTACGAAGTGATGAATGGGCAGGGAGGGGAACTGATTTTTCCTGAACAAGATGATTATGATATCCCGAGTGGATTTAAACATGGAGCAATACTATTACTTGCATTTAAAAGGTAGATTATGAAAAATTATCAATTCCCCTTAGATGGGTCGGTGGTAATTATTGAAGATAAAATTGAAGAGGCCTTGCCGCTTATAAAGCTTCTTTCACACGAGGGAATTGCTACAACTTATTATACGGGAGCAGATCTCGAGTTGCCTAAAAAACCAATACAGAAAATTAGATTAGCTTTTGTAGATATACAATTATTTGGCCCAAGCGATTCGCATTCCTACGCACAAAATATTCTTAAAAAATTAGATAGTATTATACCCGAAGATAACGGTCCCTATATTCTAATTGTTTGGAGTAAAACAGAAGATATTAATGCCGAGACGCTTGAAAGAGAAGTAATGTCATGGACAAAGCCGCCTGTGGTAGTTTTAAGGTTAAACAAGACTTATTTTTTTACTACTTTTGTTGATGAATCGACGAGAGATGTTTTAATAGAGAGGGTTGATTCTTCCTTACGGACACGTTTTCAAACGGATGACATGTCTGCTGTTAAGAAGGCTATTAAAGATTCTTATCAACATAGTGTGACTTTGAAGGCTAAGGAAAATGCGCTGCAAGCGATTTCTAAAGAATTGTTATCTAAGCTTTCGGGGGTGGATATTTTACAATTGTTTGCAGTTTGGGAGAACTGTATTAATAAAACTTCGGGTAAAATTGTGGAATCTTTTTCCTCGCTTCATAAGTCGGACGAATACTGGCGGGATAACTTAAGATCAACTATGTGTAGAATGGCGCATACCCAGCTTGGGAAAAGAATTGATTCCGTAGATGATAATGAGCTTATAAAAAATGCTATAAAGACATTAAACCAAATATTTTTAGGTGTATTGGAAAATACAACCTTTCAAAACGATGATTTATTGAAAGCGATTAAAATAGACAAGGACATTGTTTCATTTTCAAGGAACGAAAATGGGAAGAAATATGAAATCAGATGGTTAGTAAAATCAGGAGAATATCAATTGTACGTTGATGAAAAAGTATTTCCTGTTGGAGAAAAACCCAAAAAAAAGGATAAAATTAGCCATCTAAGTAAGAGAGGGATAGGTGATTCTGAAAAAGCACTTATTAAGTGTTTTATTGATGAGTATTTGTCTATAGAGCCAGATATAAATACTAAATTATTTCTTGATTTCAATGTTTTTTTTAATGAATGCCCTGGTATTATCTATAAGAAATCTGTACGCGGAACTTATAAAAGGCGAAGAAAACTACTGGAAAACTATTTAAAACCTGAATCTAAAATATTTGAGAAGAATAGAATAATCGGAAAACGGCAGATTGAAAAGGCTAGGCTCAATTGGAACAACGTATCACAAACCCTAATCCGGAATGGTGCGCGGAAAAAGACTCCGAATTCGATTCTCTTTAATCTAAATAGTGAACAAACCAAGGATTTGGATAGCAAAGCATTGAATGTTTTAAAGAATGCCCAGGAAGATCAGACGTATGTTATTAAAGATAATAAATTAAAAGAAATTATATTTATTGAATTGAATGTTGTGCCTGCTTGTGATCACGCACAGAAGAAATGGATTAAAATGAAGGTGAGATTATTACCAGGGATAATGTTACCTGAAGAATATTCGGAAGATTTAAAGGGGAAAAATGATGTGGGTGCATCTTTAGCTATGTATAATACAATGCCGTTGCTTAAGATTGATAACCAATGTTATCAATGTGCATTTGATTTCCGTCTGCTAAAATCAGAAGATGTCCCTAAGATTATTCGTAAAAGGAGAAAACCGTGGTTTAAAATAAGAGGTGAAGTATTGTCGGATATCCTTTCAAGACTATCAAGTCATGCCAGCAGAGTCGGAGTGACATTTATTGAGTAAGCTTATTAATAAAAATTGGACTCGTGAAGAATTGATTGTTGCTTTTAATCTCTATTGTAAGACGCCTTTTACAAAGATTAATGCAAGTAACAAAGCTGTTAAGGAGTTGGCCCCAATACTCGGTCGTTCTGCTTCCTCCGTTGCTCTTAAACTTGCTAATTTTGCCAGACTTGATCCAGCATTAAAGGGTAGAAACATTTCGGGAATGCGCCATGGTAGCAAGGGCGAGATAGAAGTTTGGGGAGAGTTTTATGGTAATTGGGAAGACCTAATTTATCAAAGCGAGCTGCTTCTTTCACAGCTTAAGAAAACCTCAATAGAGAAATCGGCAAATATTAATTTTGATGAAATCCCTAAAGAAGGAATTGAACGTCAGACTGTTGTAAAGACAAGAGTTAATCAATCATTCTTCCGGTCATTGATTCTTGCCTCATTTGATAATAAATGCTGTGTAACCGGTCTCGACATTCCAGAACTTCTTGTCGCAAGTCACATTGTTCCGTGGTCCATAGACAAAGCAAATAGAATGAGTCCACATAATGGTTTATGCTTAAATGCTCTGCTTGATAAGGCATTTGATAAGGGGCTTATGACTGTGACTCCAGATTATAAAGTTAAACTTTCAGCTTATATTTTAAAAAAGGAAGTAAACACTAATTTCGGAAGATATTTTCTGCCACTTGATAATTACTTGATTCGGTTACCTCAAAGATTCCTTCCGAATAAGGAATTATTAGAATTTCATAATGAGAAAATATTTTTAGGATAAGTGATGGATACACTTAGTAAAGTTGCCCGTAGCAGAAATATGGCTGCAATTAAAAACAAGAATACCCTGCCAGAACTTTTGCTGAGGAAATACTTGCACTCCCTTGGATATAGATATAGTCTGCATAAAAAAAATTTTCCTGGAAAACCAGATATATTCTTACGTAAATATTCCGTTGTTTTATTCGTGCATGGATGTTTCTGGCATCAGCATAAGGGTTGTAAAAACTCAGGTAATCCAAAAAGTAATAGAAAATTCTGGTATCCTAAATTGAAGGCTAATGTTGAACGTGACGAGAGAAGCAGAAAAGCTTTAAGAAAATTGGGGTATAAGGTTATTGTGGTTTGGGAATGTGAAATTAATAAAAAATCCTGGGTAATAATTGAAAATAGGATTAAAAGAGCATTAGGATAGATTCCAACCGGAATCTATGTCATTCTGGCGTTTTGTGTGGGAGATCCCTCTCGTAGAAATTAAGGATAGCTACTGGTTTCATATATCAAAGTAAAACAGGGTAAATTTCTATAAAAGTGAAAAAACATTTAACGATTCTTATAATAGCTCTTGCTTGGTTAGGAATAACCGCAAGGGCGTTTTGTTATACTGCTGAGGTAACAGATATCAGCGGGACGAAATACTTTCCGGCTGTGAAGGAGGCGTTGCTGAAGGCGGAGAAGTCAATTAAGCTGGTTATGTTTACGGTAGAATCTTCGCTATATAGGAAGGATTCGAAAGTTAATCAACTTCTTGATGAACTCATAGCGGCGAAGCAAAGGGGAGTGGAAGTTGAAGTTATTTTGGATCAAAATGTGGATTTTGTGCAGAGAAGGCGTGCGAGCGAATGGGAGACTTTAATTAAAAGTATTGGGGCATATAAGCGGCTAAAAGAGGCGGGGATAAAGGTTTTTTATGATGAGCCGGTAAGATACACTCATGCTAAGGCTATTATTATAGATAAGAAAGTGGTTGTTTTGGGAAGCACAAATTGGACGGAATCGGCGTTTGACAGGAGTATTGAGACTAATGTTTTAGTTAATTCTGAAGGATTGGCAAATGAACTCCTGAATTATTTTACGACAATAAAGATAGACACTGGGATTGAGAAATACCTTGATTTTACAGGTCCGTCAACGCCGATAGCCTGGGAATTTATGGAGAATCCGCGATTTGCTCCGTTAATGATAAAAAGACAAGGCCAGCGGGCGTTTGAGGTTTATTTGTTCTTGCTATGGAAATATGACGGGAATCCGGAATCTAAATTGACGCTGTTTTATGATACTTTGGCGCAGTATCTGGGAATTTATGAAGGGTGGAATATCACGGATTACAGGAGACAGATCATTAAGGTCTTGAGGAAATTGGAACGGGAATATAAGTTGGTTAAGTTTGAGCCGCGGTATGCGAAGGAGGCGGAGATAACCTTGCTCAAGAATGACGAGGCGGGGGCGCTGGATGCTCGTAATGATTACTTTGAACTTCCGAATGATTATTTTAAGTTTGGGTGGAATAAGGTATTGTCATTCAGGGCGCAGTTTTGTTATTTGATAAATCTTGCTAATTCCAGTGTAAGCGATACTACGCCGTTCTGGTCAAAGAGCGTCATAGCCATAACTGATCAATTCGGCGGGGTGGGCGCGGATATTATTCATAAGGGGATGCTTGAACTGCGCAGGAAGAAATTAGTGGAGATTACCTATGATGAATTGAACGGCCGCTATGAAGAAAGACGGCCGAAGGTGTATAAGGTTTTGCCGCTTTATGACCCTAAGGAGCTGGAATTAAAGCTGAAAGGTTTCGAGGATAAGTATGGTAAAGAAGCGTATGGACGGGCTCGGAAATACGCGGAGATTGTTTTTGAGGAGAATAATCCGGAAGTAATCGAGGATATAATCTTGAAGACTAGGCAATATGGGTTGGGGAAGATGAAGAAGGCTTTTGATATTGTTGCCCGAAAAAGCATAGATAATCCTAAGAGAAGTTATGTTTATGTGGTGGGAATATTGGCGCAAATAGGAGAATAACATAGGCTTAAGGTGGATTATTAATTCTGTTTGAAGGAAAAAGGGTGATTTACAGGTTATGAATAAAAATGAATCAAATCAAATAGAGTATCAAAATTATGTTGTAACCTTTCTTGATGTATTGGGACAAAGAGAGGTTTTTAAGTCTCTCGAAAATCTTCAATTAATTGAGCATACCGAAGAATTTAGAAAAGCATTAGAATCCATTCATGTTGACGCCACTCATAATGTAAAAAACCTAAGAGACTGTTTTGTTGATTTATTTAAACAACTCTCCGCTGATCGTCCAATACCAAATGGTCTCCCTCAAGATAAACTCGAAATGTTTAAGGAAATGCGAAAATCAAATCTAAAACATAAAACTTTCTCTGATAGTATGCAATTTTTTGCATCTCTTAAAACTGATCGGTTCCATTGTCACGCAATGAGTTCTGTATTTTCTATGTTTAATGCTACGGGTGGTTTGCTTTTAGCCACATTTGCTGCAAAAAGAGTTTATAGGGCAGGAATTGATATTGGTATAGGAATAGAGATAGAAGATGACGAAGTTTATGGCCCTGCGTTATTTCGAGCATATGAACTGGAAAGCAAAATAGCTCAATATCCTCGTATTGTAGTTGGCGATGCCGTTATAAACTATCTCCAAAATTTAATCCATAAAAACCCACAAATGCCAAATCAGGCAACAGAGGATATTGAGTTGTGCAAATCATGGGCGGAATACTGTTTCAAATCGTTAAAGCAAGATATTGATGGATATACCATATTGGATTATTTAGGTAAGAATTTTAGTGATGAACTTAAAAAGGCTTGGGGTGATAAATTCGAAACAATTTTTGATTTAGCATTTAATTTTGTCGAATCTGAATATTTACAATTTAAAAAAGCAAAAGATACTAAATTGGCACAAAGATATTATTGGCTATATCAGTATTTTCTGGATTATAAAAATAGAAATTCATAAACACATGCGATATAGTAAAAATAAGCATTATCCCACCGTGCTTTCTTTGACGTAAATTTCAAAGATATTGTTCTTTAGTCTTATCTTGCATATTTGCGACTTTGGAATCCAGAATTTCCTGCCGTTATCTACTAAAACCGCTTTGTCTGTTTCGTGTATAATTTTGATTTGTGCCCAGATGTATCTTCCTTGAGAGTATAGAAGATTCCGTATGCTAAATGGCCAGGACATTTTTTACCTCCTTTAGATTGCTTCCCCCATCGTTGGCGGGGCCGCAATGACACTTTTGTTAGATGCTTCGCTTTGCCTGGAAGATGTGGCGGGAAAAGAATGTCCCGCCTATCCAGGGGAAAAGCGTATTGTGTGACACTTTGAATAATGAATTCGGCCCGTTCGGGGAACGCGCCCTACAGAATGGGTACATTGTTATTCTATTCATTCCTTTTTTGAAATCTGCACGCCCTTATGACAGTTCTTTCAGAGATTTCTAAACTTTTTGCTATATCTTTACAAGGCATGCCTAAAAGGCGCAATTCTGTTATCTTTTTTGACAATTTTTGATATAATGGGATTCGTTCTAAAGGGTAGATTATAATCTTAACGTTAATTTCTGATGCGGTTCGAATTGGTTGCAACCGCGTCCGTTTTACTTCGCCCTTTAATAGAAAGGAATTAGCTTTGGCGGGCTACGTAAAACTTGTTTTACGTCTATAGGTTCTACGAAGCGCACCAAAGCTATGACGAAGTCCATTAAAGCGCGAAGGAGAACGTAAAACTTGTCAGCGAAGTAAAACGTATTATAAGTTTCTACGAAGCGCGTCAAAGCTAATAAGTATCTATTAAAGAGCGAAGCAGAACTCCACTCTTCGTTAATTATATCAAGTCGAATCTTTAAACGGGATTGCTTGAGAAATTACCGTAAAATCACTTCAGAATTTTGTTGACAAGTCATCCATTTTCGGCGATAATGTAAACCATGAAATACATACACAGATTTTTGGAAGAAAGAATTCTCCATACGCTTGAGCGCGGCAAGAGTGTGCTTCTGCTAGGAGCCAGGCAAACCGGAAAAACTACGCTGATTAACCGGTTCAAGCATGACTTGTTGATTTCTTTTGTGCAGCCGGATGTAAGGCAGCAGTATGAAAAATCTCCGCATCTGCTTAAAGGAGAGGTGGAAGCATTAACAGCTGCGCAAGCCGGCAAGCGCCCGCTTGTTATTTTGGATGAGGTTCAGAAAGTGCCGGTTATTCTGGATGTTGTTCAGGATTTGATTGATCGCGGGAAAGCTAATTTTATACTTACCGGTTCGAGCGCTCGGAAGCTTCGCAGGGGCGCTCAGGTAAATCTTCTTCCCGGGCGTGTTGTCGCATTTCGGATGGATCCTTTCAGTTTGCAGGAATTTCCCGCTAAGGATGTGAATGAAAGGCTTATCTATGGTTCATTGCCGGGGATACTTTCAGTTCAGTCATTGACGGACAGAGAGTCTGATTTGGAATCGTATGTGACGACTTATTTGGAAGAAGAAGTCCGGGCTGAAGCGGTTGTACGTAATGTGGGAGATTTTGCCAGATTCCTGGAATTTGCCGCGTCTGAATCAGGGGGCATTATAAATTTAAGGAAATTATCGCAGGAGATAGGCGTTTCTCATACGACTATAGGCGCTTATTATCAAATATTGGAAGATTGTCTTATTGCTGAGCGAATAGAGCCATTGACTCAGAGCAAGACAAGGAAGAAACTTACCAAATCAGAGAAATATCTTTTTTTTGATTTAGGAGTCAGGCGGCTTGCCGCGCGCGAAGGAACAAAGCTTTCTCGTGACGCCATGGGAAGGATCTTTGAACAGTTTATCGGCCTTGAACTTTTGAGATTCGCGCACGTACAGGGGCATGGAGTTAAAATCAGGTTTTGGCGTGACCCGGATGGCCCGGAAGTTGATTGGGTTATCGACAAAGATGGGGTGTACACGCCTTTAGAGGTTAAGTGGACCGCAAATCCTACTCTATCCGATATAAAACATTTAGAGGTTTTTCTCTCTGAGTATAAATCTACGAAGCCAGGTTTTCTTGTCTGTCAGGTTACTCGTAAAGCTAAGTTAAGCGAAAAAGTTTTTGCCCTCCCATGGCAATCGATCCGCGAAGCCTTTGGCATAGGCGGGGATGTTCCCTAAAGCGTTATTTGACTCAGCGATTTCTTTCGAAATTCGTAAGCTCTTATGACAGTCCTTTCTGAGATTTTTAAACTCTTAGCTATATCTTTATAAGGCATGCCCAAAAGGCGCAATTCTGTTATCTTTTTAGCTAATTTTTGATATAATGGGATTCGCTGTAAAGGCGGGATTATAATCCTAGCGGTAATTTCGGCGGCGGTTCGAATTGGTTGCAACCGGGTCCGTTTTACTTCGCCCTTTAATTAATCTGTAGTAGCGTTGGTGGGCTACGTAAAACTTGTTTTACGTCTATAGTTTCTGCGTAGCTCGTTAAAGCTAATACGAGTCTATTAAAGAGCGGAGCAGAACTCCACTCTCCGTTCTTTTTTGAGCACAAATTTTCATTTAACCTTGAGGCAGATTAAATATTACGCAAGATAAATCAAGGTATCGCAAGGTAGTTAAGAAAGAAATAGTGGTTTTTTGGTGGTGAAAGATTACTAAGGAAGATAAGATGAAAAGGGGTATTAGACTGCTGGGTTCCTTTATTATTGTATACGCAGTATTTTATTTATTTGCACATAGTATTGGACCTGCAGGTCCCGAAAGTGATAAGCCTTTAGCAATATTAATGAATTGGATTCCGGTTGGTCTGGTTGTTAGCGGCATTGGAATAATGAAATTTAAGAAATGGTCCCAGTATGCCACTATAATAATCATGTTTTATTTTACCGTAGACAATTTATATAATGGTTTAATGAAGTATAATGGTGATGTGGGGTATTTTCTAAGCGATACGCACGTATTTTTTATCTTCCCATTAGTTGTTATAGCTTTTCTTTTAATACCCAAAGTCAAGGAGCAGTTTAAGTGATTTTTGGTGGTGAGCAATTACCAAGGTAAAAAAGTAATTTAAGTAGGAGACAAGATGAGCTTATCAAGTTATGTAAATAAAAAGCGGATTTTATTTTGGTTAATAGGAGTATTTCTAGTAGCTTTGCTTTTGGATTTTTGGGTAACAAAGAGCTCTTTTAGTTTGAAGGAATTTATTTTTAGATTTCTCAGATTATCTGCTGTTGGCATTATAATGGTTGCATTTGGCATAGCTGGTTCTTACTATAGATGGAAACGATGGGAAGACGCAGATTGGAAGAAAGATGAGGATAAGAAAGAAGATGGCGAGTAAAGGAGAGATTTAAGTGATTTTTAGTGGCGAAAAAGGTGGTTTTTATGGTGGTGAAACGGGCATTTTGAGCACAAAACACGCTTATCCCGTCACTCTCCGTTTTGATACCAATTCGAACTTTAACTTGCTTAAGTCAACCAGAGGAAGAGAAGGAAAATAAAAATTGCATCAGTTTTACTTGACTTTATCCTGGATCGCAGTAATCTATAATTAGATATAGTTATCGTCCCGAGTTTGAAGGGGGAAGTCCCGGACGTAAAAAAAGTAAAACCTTTGTTGACAGAGAAATTATGTCGGCGAAGGGTTTTTTATTTATAGGAGGCTAGATATGGCAAAAGAGATTAAAAACGTTTTGGAGCAGAAAGGTGAAATATTTTTTTATCAAACCAAGGATAAGAAGGTTAGGCTTGAAGTAACGCTTGAACTTGAAACTGTATGGTTGACACAACAGCAGATAGCGAAATTGTTCGGGACTCAGAGGCCAGCCATAACAAAACACTTGCAGAACATATTTAAGAGCAAAGAATTACAGGAGGATTCAGTATGTTCCGTTTTGGAACATACTGCTTCTGATGGAAAGAAATACCGCACCAATTTTTATAACCTTGACGCTATTATTTCTGTCGGGTATAGGGTAAATTCTAACAGAGCAACACAGTTTCGTATTTGGGCAACAAGTGTATTAAAAAAACATCTAATTGATGGATATACACTGAATGAGCAACGTTTAAAGCAGGCAACGCATAAACTGCAAGCTTTGCAGCGGGCTATAAAACTTATCGGCAGCATGAAAGATAAAAAGCAGCTTGAGTATAAAGAGGCGCTCGGGCTTCTTGAAGTTATTAATGATTATAATTACGCGCTTAGCCTTTTAGATGCCTATGATAATAAGAAAATAAAAATTACGGATATATCGAAAGAAGAAAAATTTAAGCTTACCTATGAAGAAGCAATTAAAGCGTTAGTAAAATTAAAAATCCGGTTGGGAGCAACTGATTTATTCGGTGTGGAAAAGGATAAATCATTTAAAAGTTCAGTAGTTACGATTTATCAGACTTTTGATGGTAAAGATCTTTATCCTAGCGTAGAAGAAAAAGCGGCAAATCTTTTATATTTTATAGTAAAGAACCATTCTTTTGTAGACGGAAATAAACGTATTGCCGCGGCAATGTTTTTGTGGTTTCTGGAGAGAAACGGCCTTTTATATAGAGACGATGGAGCTAAGCGTGTAGCAGATAATGCGTTAGTAGCTCTTACTTTGATGATTGCCGAAAGTGACCCAAAAGAGCGGGATATAATTGTGAACTTAGCGGTGAACCTAATAAATAAAAATAATTAAGGCTTTTGTTGGTCAAATTATTGGCTCGCGTAAAATGAGGAATTCGGCGCGTTCGGGGAACGCGCCCTACAGAAGAAGAGGTGACAGTCGCGAAAGGCGTGATAGTCACCGTTTATCCGGCCTGTTCGGGGAACAGTTCCTACTTTTTGAATCCGCTAGCCCTTATGACGGTCCTTTCAGAGATTTTTAAACTCTTCGCTATATCTTTACAAGGCATGCCTAAAAGGCGCAATTCTGTTATCTTTTTAGCTAATTTTTGATATAATGGGGTTCGTTCTAAAGGTTGGATTATAATCTTAGCGGTAATCTCGGCTGCGGTTCGAATTGGTTGCAACCGCTTCCGTTTTGATATCAAATCGAACTTCAACTCGTTTAGATAATGAGTACAAGAGCTTGACGTTTTAATTTTAGTGTTAGTAAAACTGGGAACGTTTCTTTTTTTTAAGCTAGGCTAAAAAAAGGAAACGTTCCCAGTTTTTATCCTGAAGTAATCGAAGATATAATTTCGAAGACGAGGCAATACGGGCAGGAGAGAATGAATAAGACTTTGGTATGCTAAACATGTTAAGTTATTCACTATGTTTATAATTTTGCGTGTATAATAGATTAAAAAACAAAAATATTGACATCTTTGTGTTAAAATGGTATATTATATATGTCATATTATTCACCAAGTAAATATAAAAGCAGATAGGGTATATCAATGAATAAAGCATCGGGAATAGATGAAAAAAATAGAAAGTTGCTTGATTCTCTAAATCGTCTCGGGAAGAATTTATTTTCTGTGAAAGAAGCGGCCAGGACAATGGGGCTTTCGGATTACGAGGCGCGTTTAAAGCTGGGTTATCTTGCTCGTCGTGGCTGGCTTGCACGAATAAAGCCGGGTTTATATGTTCCTGTTTCTCTTGGTACTGACAATCCCCAGGAATATAAGGAAAATCCGTGGATTGTAGCAAATCGTGTCTTTTCGCCTTGCTATATAGGAGGATGGAGTGCCGCCGAACATTGGGATTTAACTGAGCAGATTTTTAACAGTGTTTTTGTAGGTACTGTTAAATTGTTTCGAAAAAAAGAGGTTAAAATTCAGGGTACTGATTTTGTTCTTAAGCTAAAAAAAAGTATCAGGCATACGAAGAGTGTTTGGCTTGAAAATATAAAGATACAGGTTTCTGATCCTGCGCAGACATTGGTGGATATTCTTGACGATCCTGCTTCTGGAGGAGGCATACGCAATATTGCTGAGATTGTAAAAAATTATTTTGAATCCGAATACCGGAATAATACTGAATTGCTGAAATATATAAGTGAAACTAATAACCGGACAATATTTAAGCGGTTAGGGTATATACTGGAAGTATTGGATGTTGATATGCCAGATGTTATAAGTGAATGCCGGAAGAATATTAGTGCGGGGTATTCGGTATTTGATCCAGCGATAAAAAACAAGGGTACATTTAATCGTCGTTGGAATTTAAGAGTTAATGCAGAGATTGGCAAATGATAACAAATCAAGAAGTAAGAAATCTTGTCACTGAATGGGGCCTTCGCGATGATGTAATCGAGAAAGATTATGTTATCGGCTGGGTATTGTGGGGTCTTGGTTCAGATCCGGATTTAAATAGCCATTGGGCATTTAAAGGTGGCACAGCGCTTAAAAAGTGTTATGTGGAAACGTGGCGATTTTCCGAAGATCTAGATTTTACAGTAATGCCCGGCGGTCCTGATAAACCGGAGGCTATAGAACCGTTGATTAAACGGGTTCTTGAACGTGTGCATGAAGAATCTGGCATTGATTTCTCAATCCGTCCGCCCGCATTTAAGTTTGCCGATAAGTATCTTTATACCGAGGGAAGAATTTACTATCGTGGTCCTCGCGATGCCCACAATGCAGCCAGTATTAAACTGGATATAAGCGGCATAGAAAAGATAGCTCGCCCAACAGTGTTGAGGAAAATTTCTCATCCATATAGCGATGCTATACCTGAACCTGCGACAGTCAGGTGTTATTCTTTCGAGGAAGTATTTGCGGAGAAGTTGCGCGCAATGGGCGAGCGTGGCCGTCCGCGTGACCTATACGACATCGTTCTTTTATTCAGGCGTAGAGACTTGCAGTCAGAACCGCAATTGATTAAAAGTGTATTAGAGAAGAAATGTGTATCAAAAGGAGTGCCGATCCCGACCCTTGAGTCAATTCAGAATGCAACGGCTAAAGGCGAGCTAGTCAGTGAATGGCAGAATATGCTTGGACATCAGTTACAGGTGTTACCGCCATTTGAACAATTCTGGGATGAGCTACCTAATATTTTTAATTGGTTGAATGGAGTGATAGAATTTTCTAGGCTTACTTCCATCGCAGCCGAAAAAGACGAAGATTTGGAATGGTCTCCGCCACCAACCATTTGGCAATGGGGATTGGGTGTTCCTCTTGAGTCTATACGATTTGCTGCGGTTAATCATTTGTGCGTTGAATTGGGTTACGATAGATCGGTTAGGCTTATTGAACCCTATTCTTTACGCCGTACGAAAGAAGGTAAGTTAATTCTACATGCTATAAAGGCAAGTACCGGAGAACCAAGGGGTTATCGCGTAGATCGTATTGAGAGTGTGAAGGTAACTACGAAGACATTTCGTCCAAGATATACGATAGAATTTTCACAGTCAGGAATTATTCATGCCAAACTAACAGAACGTAAAGCCGAAACGGGTTTTCCCGGTTATTCCTCCTTCAAAAGCACCTCAGTCAGGAGAAGCAGTCCGCATTCTTATGGAATGAAATATGTGTTTCAGTGCGGCTTGTGTCAGAGGAAATTTACCAGATCAAAATTTGATTCTCATTTGAATGAACATAAAAATCAGTACGGCATGAGATGTTCCGGTAGAACGGGAATTTTTGTAGGTAATTAACGTTATCCCACAGTAGCTTCCTTTACGCAAATCTCAAACGTATCATTTTTTAGTCTTATCCCATATATTCGCGACTTGGGAATCCAGAATTTCCTGCCGTTATTTACCAAAATTGCCTTGTTTGTTTCGGCGCGTTCGGGGAACGCCCCCTACTGCTAGCCCTTATGACAGTTCTTTCTGAAACTTTCAAGCTCTTAGCTATGTCTTTACAGGGCATGCCTAAAAGGCGCAATTCTGTTATCTTTTTTGACAATTTTTGATATAATGGAATTTGTTGTAAAGGCGGGATTATAATCTTAACGCTAATTTCTGATGCGGTTCGAATTGGTTGCAACCGGGTCCGTTTTACTTCGATGCTAAGTTTTACGAGCTCCATCGAAGTAAAACGTATCATAAGTTTCTGCGAAGCTCGTTAAAGCTAATGCGTATTTATTAAAGAGCGAAGCAGAACTCCACTCTCCGTTCTTCTTCGCCAATCAAATGCAATATATGGTATGGCTACGAAGCAACGGCGTTTTCTTGTTAAGCGAAGAAGAATGCCGCTGCGAAGTGCTACTGATCTTCGTTTTACTTCTTTTTTATGCAATGGGATAGGATAAATAAACATGCTTGACAATTGAGAGGTAAAGGTGTATAAAGGAAACGATAATTTAAGTGGTACGTTTGAAGGGGGAACTGCCACGTTAAAATAACTCAAACCTTCGCCAATAAAGGCGGAGGTTTTTTTATTTAGTGGAGATTTTATGGAAACTAATATATTAAAGGCTATATATAACCTGAAAAAATATAGCAATAATAATTTTGAGGAAATATATAGAGGAAAGAATAGGGCTAATGTAATGGGGGAGGCGCTAGAATATTATGTAAAGGATTTATTTTGTGATAGTTTAAGAGAAAAGACTGTTGAAGAAAAAGATAAAGCTTATAGTAAATATTTTTCTTATATTGGCAATCAAAATAACCCGCCAGATTTTATTATTTCTAAAGGCGATGTGGTAGAAGTAGAGAAAGTAGAAGGCATTGGAGTCATTGCTTTGAATAGTTTATATCCAAAATCAAAGCTTCATTCAGAAAGTGATATGATTACTCAGGCATGTAAGGATTGTGAACAGTGGAAAATCAAGGATATAATTTATTCAATAGGGACAGTTAGCAATAGTTCATTAAAACTATTGTGGATGATTTATGGAGATTGTTTCGTTGCTGATAGGGATGTTTATGAAGGAATCAGGAGTAAAATATCAAGAGGCATAAATAAATTATCTGATATACAATCTCCCTACGTAGAACCTTCAATAATTGATCCTCTTGGAATAACTGGATTCTTGTTGAATAGTAAGTGCACTATTGGTAATCCTATGAAAATTTTTGATTACGCTGTGTCTGTTAACCAAAATGCGAAGTTTTCTGTTAAAACGATAATGTTGGAAGAGAAATATTTATCGTTTCCGAAAGAAGACAGATTGAAAATTGAGAATATTGTTAATAAAAACTTTACAGTTAAAAATATTAAAATAAAATCTCCTAATAATCCAGCTAAATTAATGAGGGCAAAGTTATTAAATTTGGAGGAAATATGATTAAGTATCAATTCTTTCCACGGTCAGTAGGAATAAATGATCAAGTTCAGAAAATTATTGATTGTTTTTTGGAGGTTTATGATAAAATTTGCTCTCCGGAACATACCCTTTCAAGCAATGAAGTTTTATTAATTTTGAAGGCAAAACTGCTTGATGTGTCAATGCGGGTTGAACAGGGTAAAACCAGAGGATCAAAAATCCCCGTTCCAGTTCTATTTGGACTTAACAACAAAATTGATCAGCATTTTGATGCCGATGCATTAAGTTCTGATGGAAAAATAGTTTTAGAAGTAGAAGCGGGCAGAGCCGTTGATAATTATCAGTTTTTAAAAGATATATTCCAAGCTTCAATGATGTATGGTGTTGAATACTTAGTTTTAGCAGTCAGAAATAATTATCGTGGGCATGATGATTTTAAAAAAATTTATACTTTTTTAGAAACACTTTATATAAGTAATAGACTTCATTTGCCATTAGAAGGAGTTCCACTTGTTGGCTACTAATTTTATTCCAGAGGATAATTTTAAGGTAATAGCCGAATTTATTCAGGTATTGGAATAGGGAGAAATAAAAATGCCATTTAATCCGAAATATACCATAACATCGAAGATCAATAAGGCGCTCGTTGAGATTGAGCGGGTGCGGGGGTTTTTGGATGCGATAAAGCTTAAGGACGACTGGATTGCCGATATGCAGAAAAAGGCGCTTATTCTTGAGTCGCACCATTCCACTCACATTGAAGGCACGGCTTTAAGCCTTGAGCAAGCCAGGAGTATTTTGGAAGGCAAAAAGGTTGAAGGTGTCAGCCGTGATGATGAAAAAGAGCTTTTAAATTATAAGAAGGCAATGGATTTTATTTCAAAGTATCTCGGTAAGGATGACCCCGTTAATGAAGGCATTGTTCGGGAGCTTCACAAGATTATCGTTACAGGTGTTCGTGGTGAGAACGCAGATTCGGGTAATTACCGTAAGATTCAAAATTATGTTGTTAATTCCCGCACACATGAGGTTGTTTATACTCCGCCTGCGCCCTTAGATGTTCCTCCTCTTATGCGGGAGTTTACAGAGTGGATAAACAAGGCCGAGGATGTATCGCCTATTCTTGTTGCCGGTATTGCTCAATTTCAGTTTGTGCATATTCATCCGTTCATTGACGGCAATGGCAGGACGGCACGGCTTCTCTCAACGCTCATCCTCTATAAGACCGGCTATGATTTTAAACGCTCTTTACGATTTCGGAGTATTACGATAAAGACCGTCCAGCTTATTATCAGGCCATCCAGGCTGTTCGTAAGAACAATATGGACATGACCACGTGGCTTGAATATTTCGTTGACGGTTTGCGTTCGCAGATGATTGAAATTCAGGTTAAAGGTGAGCAGTTGATTAAGCAGGATAGCCAGCTTCAAAAGATTAAGAAGATCGGGATGAATAAACGCCAAGAGAAGGCGGTTAAGCAGCTTATTATCAAAGGCACGCTTTCCGTTAATGAGTATCAGTCTGTCGCCTCTTGTATCCGGCGGACGGCGCAGCGGGATTTGGAAGAATTGGTCGAAAAAAAGGTTATCAAAGTCGTGGCCAAAAGCCAGACCGACCCGACCAAACACTATGTTTTACTGTGACACTCTACTGTGACATACTGTGACATGTTACTGTAACATGATTAAAGGGCTCTAAACCTAAAACGGGGATCTATTTAATTCTAGAAAATTAAATGTAAACTAGCTCAAGGGTATGATAAATAAGTACTTACAGATTAAGCGGTTATAATTAGATTCTTTAAAAAAGGTGTCCTTTTTTGGGGCGTTTTCTGAATTCTCAAGAAATCAGGGGTCAGTTTTTAGTAATAAATAGTCGGTGGTCATAAATAAAATTATTAGAATAATGGGAATAATGGGGTCAGAATTATTTTTATCCATTTCGCATGTCCTGGCTGGTTATTGGGAAAGATGTAAAAAATAAATCTGACCCCGTTTTTTTAGTGAAGACAGAAGCTCCTGATTTTATTATTTCTGATGCTAACAAGTTAACAACGGCGTTAGAAATAACAGAAGCGGGAACGGAGGATTATCAGCGGGCGATGACGGAGTTAGAGAAGAGTCCCCCTGGAACTGTATTAGAGAGCGGAACAAATATGTTAGTAAAGGAGGGGGAAAGGCTAATCGGAGAAAGTTGGGATGGAGATTCGGTAGAGAGGGAATGGGTTCCTTTATTATTCATGCAGTTGAGAATAAACTAATTAGCTTAAATCAGCCACATTTTCAGTCTGCTGATGAATATGAACTTCTTGTTTATGATAATTCTCATTTGGCTATTATGCTTCATGTTAAAGAAGCGTTACTTTTGTTACAGAGAAGTCTTCAAGCGAAGCTCAAAGCTGTCAGTTTAAAAAGAGAATTTGATTGTTTGTCAGTAATACATTCTGATGAATTAAATCGGTTTCATTTTAGAAGCTATGAATAATGTTCTGTTTGCTTATGGGGTGTCGGAATGAAAACTATAATCCATATTATAAAAAACAAGTTAAAGGAAATAAAAGGTTTTCTTATATTTTTTGGTTTAGCGTTTATTATTTTTCTAAGTGTTATTAGATTTTTTCCAAAGGGCGGTTTGAATTTGCTTGTCTCTTTTAGCATAGCCCTCTTTGTTTTCTGGAAAGCTATAAGTTTTTTCGCGGGAAGTCTAAAACCAGATTTTAGAGCAGGAATTATTATTATGGTTTTTACGGCTTGGGTTGGTGGTCCGTTGATACATTTTAATTATCCCCCTCCATCAAAAACATTGTCTCGATTTTTAATTCCACAGTTGAATTATTGCCTTTTTGGTTATGTGAAAAGATTGGGATTCTTGTTGGATTATAGGTTTGATAATACTGGTTTCAAAGGAATGTCTCCCATAGATCTCAGCACATATAATATTTTTTTAAACAAAAACTTGCCAGGATTACGGCAGCATCTTGAAAAACGAGATAACACGAATTATACTAGGGAACAAGTGCAAGAAATGAACAGCATGTTTGGAGATTGTTCTAATGCAGTAGATAAATTTATTAGTCGTTATGAAAACTCGTTAGATGATGGTCTTTTAGATCTACTTTATAGAATACGGTATATTTGTGAGTACTCAGAGATTTATACTTCTTCTTCTTCTTCTTCTTTAGAATTTTTGTCACCTAATGAAAAGGTGGTTATGGGAAAGGAAATATCAAATGAACCTATGAAAACTATTTTGATCTTAATTGAAGAAATCGTGAAAAAAATTAATGAAGGGAGAGTACTCAAAACCGGTCAGGTTGCTATTTACTAAGTTTTTATTTTTATCTTTAAGCGTTACTCTAGAATCCTTCTTGTTATATAAATCTCAAAAACACTATTCCTTAGTCTTATGCCGTTTATTCTGGATTTTGGAATCTAAAACTTCCTGCCGTTATCTACTAGAATCGCTTTATCGGTTTCGTGTATAATCCTGACTTGAGCCCAGATGTATCTTTCTTCTGGGCGTAATATTTTATAGATACTGAAAACCCATGGCATATTTTTACCTCATTTAGATTGCTTCGCCTAGGTAATGGCGGGACAAGAATGTCCCGCCTATCCAGTGGAAAA
>OBEQ010609082.1_pt1 | contig 66655 bp, 68 predicted proteins | sample 1670901 | NCBI WGS metagenome assembly OBEQ01 (sample SAMEA104232315, study PRJEB22302) | groundwater metagenome | biome: forest; feature: aquifer; material: groundwater | place: USA | collected 2011-08-07 | depth 5.4 m
AAATCGAAAGATGGAAGTATTCAAACAAAACGAATCATCATTTTAAAATAAAAACAAACACAATTTGATTTTTGATCCAACTAGTCCGTTAAATAGTATTTTATTATTTAACGGATTGGTTGGATTTTTAGTTTAAACTTTTTGAGACACCCTTTTAGTTAGGGAGCGCTGAAAAAGTCAAGGGACAACAGTCATTTTCTGTCGATCAAAAATATTTCTACTTCAATTAATAAATGTAATTTAAACTGGCTATCCTTAATACGGCTATTATTCTCTCACTTTTCCTTGATGAAGAGAAAATGTAATTTTCGGAGACAAACGTTAGTGCCGGAGGTAAGCAAAAATCAAGAGTTAAAGAGACTATTCTCTTAAAAATATAAAAAATGTAGACACTCTGAAACTTTAAACATATCCATCCTGTCAACGACAAAAAATCATCCCGTTCTCAACCCTTAAATTAGACTCAATATTATTGATATACAAACTACCAGTTCCTAATCCTTGCGGTAAATTAGTTGAAAATTCGGCTGTAAATTGGGCTACAGCATTCAACCCAATATTCGATTCCAAGGCAGACGTCATCCACCAAGGAATATTCATCGATTCGCAAAGATTTATCCACTCTTTACACCCTTTTATTCCGCCATGTAAGCTTGGTTTTAGAATAATGTATTGAGGTTGAATTATTTCTAGTAATTCTTTTTTATTTGATAATTGTGTAATTCCGATTAATTCTTCATCCAAAGCAATTGGAACTTTTGTATTCAAACATAAATTTTTCATGACTTCCCATTGTCCAACTTCAATTGGTTGTTCGATCGAATGAATATCGAAATTTGCTAATTGATTCAATTTATCTTGAGCTTCAGCTGGAGAGAAAGCACCATTTGCATCAACCCTTAAACTGACTTCTTTAATAGAATATCTTTTACGAATACTTTCAATGACTTTTAATTCTGATTGAAAATCTATTGCTCCGATTTTCATTTTCAAACAAGAATAACCTTCTTCTAGTTTTTGATCGATTTGTTCTAATAAATAGGCTGAATCACCCATCCAAATTAGACCATTCATTGGAATTTTTCGCTGTCCTTTTGAGAAATCGTTATCAAATATTATTTTATTACCTCCATTTTTTAAATCTAAAAAGGCTGTTTCTAGTCCAAATAAAATAGAAGGATAATTGTCTAATAAATTTAAATTTGAAAGATATTCATCTACATTTGAACATACTTTAATCAACACTTTTTCATACGATTCAAAATCAATAAAATCTGGAGACAAACCTGGAATTACGCTGCACTCTCCTATTCCTTTTACAGAAGAATTCACCTCATCGACCAATTCAATAAACCATGAATATTTCTCGGTCAAAACACCTCTACTCGTACCACTTGGACGTTTGAAAAAGAAAATATGTTTTTTAAATGAGGCTTTCATTTAAAATCAAACATTGACATTCATTAAAATACTCGTCAAAAGTGCAATTGCAAATGTTGTCAAAGCTACTTTTTTTAATTCAGGATCGTATTCAACAGGATTTTTTGTTTTTTGAACTTTCTTTAAATGAAGAATTAAAACCATAGAGGGTAAAATTCCAACAGCACCAATCGGAGAATCTTGAATTTTTAAAAAAGTCATCAATGAAATAATTCCTCCTAAAATCAGAACAGAATGATAATATTTCGCATTAAAGCCACCCATTTTTACAACCAAGGTGTTTTTCCCTACTTTTTTGTCATTGTATTCATCCCGCATATTGTTCAAGTTCAAAACGGCAGTACTCAAAAATCCAATTGAAATAGCAGGTAAAATATTCATCCAATCAAACGACTTTGCATATAAACTATACACCCCCAACACGCTTACTAACCCAAAGAAAACAAAAACAAAAACATCTCCAAAACCACTGTATCCATACGCTTTTTTACCAACTGTATACATAATCGCTGCAACAATACAGAAGACCGAAAGTCCAGCATAAATCCATAAAATAGATGAAGGCATATTTTGAGTTCCTAAATAAATGAGAGGAATGGCTGAGCAAACACTCAAAAACGAAGTAAAAATAACCGCCTTTTTCATTTCAGAAAAGGAAATAACACCCGATTGAACAGCTCTCATCGGCCCAATTCTTTCCGCATTATCAGCACCTTTTTGACTATCTCCTAAATCATTTGCTAAATTTGAAACGATTTGAAAAAGAACTGTTGTCAGCATAGCCAATCCAAAAATAGTTCCATCCCAAAATCCGTTTTTATAAGCGATACCAGATCCTAAAATAATTCCTGAAAGTGATAATGGAAGCGTACGAAGACGTAAAGCTTTCAACCATGCTTGAGATTTTGTCATGACACAAAGTTAAAAAAAAATCTAAATCTTTACACCAATCACACACACATCGTCCACCTGTTCTAAATCTCGTTTCCAGTCTTCAAATGCCTGATCTATTAATTCTTTTTGTTCACTCATTGGTTTATTTGCCACACGTAAAAACATTTCTCTCATATTAGAAACCTTAAACTTTTTACCGTCAATACAGTGATTATCACCGCCAAATTGATCTTGAAAACCATCAGTAAAAATATAAATAATATCATTCCGTTTTAATTCAATTTCATGAGTTGTAAATGGCTTAATATCACAATACACACCAATTGGCTGTTTATTTCCTTTGTATTCAATTATCTGATTATCTCTTAAAATCCAAAGTGGATTATTTGCTCCAGCCCATTTTAATTTTATTTCACTCCTGTCATCATTAAAAGGAATAATCGACGATTCGAATTCCATAGTGCATAAAGAAATATCCATTCCATCTTTCATTTCATCTTCACTTTGATCAAATTCAGAAATAATCAATTCTCTCGCTTTATCTAATATTTCCCCTGGATCTGTTAAACCATATTCTCGAACAGTTCTATTCAATGCATTATTACAAACCACACTAACCATCGCACCTGGAACACCATGACCTGTACAATCTGCTGCTGCAAAAATAATCCCATTTTCAATTTGTTCCATCCAATAAAAATCGCCAGCTACGATATCCCTTGGTTTGTATAAAATAAACGAATCCTTTAAATATTCTTTTACAATTTTAGTAGGTGGTAAAATTGCAGACTGAATTCTTTTAGCATAATTTATAGAATCCATAATTTCATTATTCTTCGTTTCCAATAAAACTTTTTGCCTATTCGTTTCTTGTTCTTTTAAACTAATAATTTCTTTTTGATCGAAAGTTATTTTATACCTCTTATATATAAATAATGAAAATGTTACTACCAAAAACAATCCACCATATAAAGCCATTTTCTGAGTTCGTTCTTGCTGAAAACGTGCTGAAACAACTTGCTTTTCTCTCATTTGAATCACACTATCTTTCGCAATTTGTTTATCATATTTATACTGGTAACTTTGATGAATAATGCCATCTTTGTTTTCAATACTTAAAATACTATCATTTAATTTTACAAATACTTCAAACATTTCTAGAGATAATTTATCTTTACCTCTTTTTTTATATACTTTATACAACACCTCACAAGCATCTCTAATATACATAACAGCTCCAATTTCTTCAGATAACCGATGTGCTTTTAAACCAAATTCGAGGGCTTTATTATATTCTCCTCTAATGTCATATAACTGAGCTAAATTCAATAAAGTTGTCACAATAATTGTATTGTCTCCTAAATCAGTTGATCTCGAAATAACTTCTTGACTTAAATCAAATGACTTTTGATAATATTCATTGGCTAATTTTTTATTTTTAGAATATGTATCATCTCCTAATCCTTTATAAATTCCAGCTATATTTCCGATTGATGTTACTTCACCAATTGTGTTTCCAAATTCTTTATCTAATTTTTGACTCATTGCATAATAAGAAATGGCGCCGAAGTAATCTTTTTCATCTTGTAAAACACTTCCAATATTATTGATAGGCTTTGAAAGAAATTCTCGCCCTTTTTTCCCCATTTTTTTTCTTATCGAAATTGATTTTAAGTAATATGTTTTGGCAGTTTGGTATTTATCTTGTTCTGCATATAAAATTCCAATGTTATTTAAACTACTGGCTATACCAGACTGATCATTTAATTTTTCTGCAATCTTTAAACTTGCACCATAACTTTCAATTGCTTTTACAAGTGCACCTTGCTCTTTATAAATATTTCCTAAATTATTATAAATTGCTGCGACCCCTTTTATATCATTCGCCTTTTTATATTTCAATAAACTAAGCGAATAAAATTTGACTGCATTTTTAAAATCATCTTTTATATAATAACACGTCCCAATTGTATTTAAAGCCACTCCTTGATATCGAACATTCCTAATTTCAACAACAAATTTATACGCAATATCTGCATAAAAAATGGCGCTATCTGGATTTTCAAACATGTAATTGTTCCAAATAAAATCGTCGATTGCTTTGTAACGAAGAGAATCTGAAATTTTCGTGTTTTTAAAAATCTTATATAATGAATCATTATTTTGAGATAATAAAAATAAATTTCCATACCCTATAAATAGAGTGAGTAGTAGCATTTTCATTCTTCTCCATTTTAGTTTTTTCATTTAACATACTGAAAGTGATTAAAGTACTAAATAAAATCTAAACAAACTATTTTAAACCTGTTTTTTTTAAAAAAATCTATTTCTAATACTATTTTCAAACTAAATAATCAAGTGTTTCGAAGAAGTAAATCTTAGACATTTGATAAATTAAACTAAAACAGGTATAAAAACACAAAATAAATGCAACTATTAAAAAAATATTAATAAATAGTTTAACTTAATCGAAACAATAAACAAACTTTATAGTTATATTTAGTGAAAATTAAATTATTTAAATCATGAAAGAAAAAGTATTATGTGTAATTATGGCTATTTTAGGAACAATTTCCAGTTATAGTCAAAACATTCAAATCAACGAAGAAAATGTATCAATCACCAAAGCGAATCGAATTATTGATGAAACTGAAAAAAGAGGTGTAAGTTCAACCGTTCATCTCTTTGAATCTACCGAAATCCAAAAAATAGACGATAGTTATGTATTGAAGTTTGAAACCTCTAGTCCTTTTACCTGTTTTGGGATTGGGATTAAATCAAGTAATAATGAATTACCAGCAGGCCATTTTAAATTTGCTTTTAAAACAGAAAGAGCTTCTACTGAAAGTCAATATGGGTATTTAAAAACAGGGGAAGGAGAATTTACACCAGATGAATCAACAACTGGACTTTATTGGTCAGAATTATTTTTCGGGTATGATGAAACAGCTAGAAAAAAATTATTTATCATCATTACCCCTCCTGAAGGAATTTCCATTAATCAAATACGAATTGATGTAATGGACTTAAGTAAAGAAATTGATCCAACTCATGCAAAGGAAATTCAAGGAAATTATGACAAATCTATCGTTTGTCCAGCAATGCCCATGATAATTCAACGTGCAAATTGGTGTGGTAATTATACAGCTTGTACAAACGCATCTTACACACCTACTTCAATTATTCCAACACATACAATAATTCATCACGGCGCATCACCAGACACTTATACAGATGGTTATGCAGTTGTTAGATCCTATTGGAATTACCACGTAAACACCATGGGGTGGGCAGATATTGGATATAATTATTTGATCGATAAATTCGGAAATATCTTTTTAGGTCGAAAAAATGCAAATTATACAACACAAGACGTGAGAGGTTCTCATGCTGGAAATTCAAACGACAAATCAATTGGTGTTAATTTTTTAGGAAACGGTGACGTATCGACTCCAACAACTATTCAACTTCAAAAACTTTATAATTTATTAGGTTGGTGGTTTAAAAGTAGAAACATTACTCCGAACACTTCAGCATCTATCGTTCTACAAAGTGGTGGAACAGCTATATTACCAAGAATAGTTGGTCACAAAGATGTGAATATTGGTGGAACCGCTTGTCCTGGCACAACCATTTATGGATTATTAGGTACGATTCGAAATCAAACAGTACAAACAATAAATTCTTGTATTGACAATATAAAACCAACTACAAATTGTACAATACCAAACTCAATTACAACCGATTTTACAGCAACATTCACAGATTGCGATAATACAGGAGGAAGTGGAATCAACTATAAATTTTACCAAGTCTCAGATTATAATGGTTCAGAATACAGAAGTAATAAAGATTTTGGATTTTATAACGATAATTTCAATGCTACAATTCATCCAGATTGGACAACATCAGCTGGAACTTGGAATATAAGTGGAGGCGAATTAAATCAACAAGACAATTTAGCTACTAATTCAAATATTTATACATCGTTGTCACAAACTACTGGTACTAAATACTTGTATAATTGGAAAATGAAAATTTCAGGAATTAATATAGATCGAGGTGCAGGAATACATTTCTTTTGTTCAGACGCATCTCAAGTAAATCGTGCAAATTCATATTTAGTTTATTGTAAACCTGAACAAAATAAGATTCAAATCATTGAATGTTTGAATAACATTATGACAGTAAAAGCAGAAATAAATTGTATTATTTCACCGGAAATTCAATATGATTATAAAGTTATTTTTAATTCTATCAATGGAGAAATCAATGTATATCAAAATGATATTTTTCTACTTTCGTGGACAGATTTAACACCATTAACAATTGGAAATCAAGTTTCTTTTAGAACTTCAAAATGTGTTGCAAAAATAGATGACTTCAGAATCTTTAAGTCTAGATCTAATTCAACTTTAATTTCAGTTGGGAATTCGCCCACAAAAGAAATAAGATATCAGAACTCTACTTTGACTTCCATTTCAGGAAAAATCGTTTCCATAACATCTGATATCGCTAAAAACATTTCGTTAGAAGTCAGTAAATCTTTGTCGATAGATTTTTGGGGACCATTCATACTGACGAATGTGAACGATGGACTTTCTTCAGATATATCAACTCAAACAAGTCTAACAACAATTTCAGCTAATTGGCTTTCAACAACAGATCCGAACAATATTATTTCATCATATTCTTATGCAATCGGTACAAATCCAGGCGCAACAAACATAGTAGATTGGACTTCAAATGGTTTAAATACATCCTTTACAAAAACTGGATTAACTTTACTTACAGGAACAACGTACTATGTATCTGTTCGATCAACAAATGCATCAGGTTTAAATTCGACGGCAAAATCATCAAATGGAGTTCAAATCTTAACTCCTAAAATGCAGAGTTCAACAACGGAAACGAATGATTTTAATTTGAATAAACAAGATGTAAATATTTACCCCAATCCTGTTACAGATATTTTACATCTAACTGGTATAGAAAAAGGTTCAATTTATAACATCATCGACATCCGTGGGCAATCCATAAAAAATGAAAAATTGGATAATAATTTAAACGTAGATGTATCCGATTTACCAAATGGAGTCTATTTTATTCAATTAACACAAAACGATTGCAAAAAACGAAAGAGGTTTGTGAAAATTTAAAATAGTTATTCAATCCCAATCATAAAATTAAGGTTGGGATTGAATTGTTTTCGAAATTATTCTTATATTCGGATTATGGAACAATTAAATCGAATAGAAGCTCCTTTGTGTGAGTTGTTGGGAATTAGATATCCGATCATAATGGCTCCTATGTTTTTGGTGTCGAATACCGAAATGATTATTGAAGGTATAAAAGCTGGTGTTACTGGTGCAATCCCTGCATTAAATTACCGAACAACGGACGAATTACGAACAGCTATTCGTTTCATAAAATCAAAGGTTTCTGGTCCATTTGGCATTAACCTAATCGTTAGTAAATCTAATTTCTTGTACAAAGAACAATTAAAAGTTTGTTGCGAAGAAAAAATTTCATTTATCATCACTTCTTTAGGATCTCCAGAAGAAACTATTAATGAAGCCCATAAAGTGGGAATAAAAGTTTTTTGTGATGTGACGGATACAAAATATGCGAAAAAAGTTGAAGATTTAGGCGCTGATGCTGTGATTGCTGTCAATAAAGAAGCTGGTGGTCATGCAGGCGGTTTTTCCTACAAACAATTAATTCCAGACCTAGTAAAAGCAGTAAACATCCCAATAATTTCTGCGGGAGGAGTAGGATCTGGACAAGGAATAAAAGAAATGCTTACAACAGGAGCTTCAGGACTTTCAATAGGAAGTTTATTTATAGCATCAACCGAATCAAATGTTTCACAAGAATACAAACAAGCTTGCGTTGATTTTGGCGCAAAAGATATTGTAATGACAACCAAATTATCAGGAACACCTTGTTCAGTTATAAAAACACCTTATGTTGAAAAAATTGGAACTTCACAAAGCTGGTTAGAAAAAATACTTTCTAAAAGTAAACGGCTTAAAAAATGGTTCAAAGCATTTACATTTTACCGAGGGATGAAAAATCTTGAAAATGCGGCATTTAGTGCGACATACAAAACGGTTTGGGTAGCAGGACCAAGTATTGAACATGTAACAGAAATACGAAGTGTAAAAGCTATTGTTGAACAACTTATTTCAGAATATGAGCACGCCAACTAAGGACTTTTCAATCAAAAAAATGCAATGGCTTTTATTTTTAATGGGCCTTTTCAAAATCCCATTAATAGGCTACGTTCGACCAAGATTAGTTGAAATAAATGACGATACAATTAAAGTCAAAATTCGATTAAGAAGAAAAACGAAAAATCATTTAAACTCAATGTACTTCGGAGCCTTAGCTGTTGGAGCAGATATTGCTGGAGGAATTCACGTTTTTTATTATTCTGAAATAATGGGAAAGAAAGTCTCCTTTTCCTTCAAAGGCATGAAGGCTGATTTTTTGAAAAGAGCTGAATCCGATGTAACTTTTGAAAGCAATCAAGGTCAAGTTATTAAAGCTGCGATTTTAGAAAGCATTGAAACAGGAGAACGGGTGAACAAAACAATTATGGTGAATGCGATAGATTCGAACAATGAAATAGTTGCTACTTTTGAAATGATTTCTTCCTTAAAAGTTACTTCGAAATAATTACTAAATGGCAGTCCTAAATATTATCAATAAATTACAAGTACAAATACACTATCTTTGACAAAAGACAATTAATGAATTTTAAACTATTGACATTTGATCTTCTTGATCAATTTATTGAAGCCGTGAAAATATCACCACTTGAAAAGTTGGACAATGTTAAAAAGATTGAAATGCCAGTAGATTATTTTCAATTTTACAAATCTGTTTCATCTGTTTACTCGTCAAAAATTGAAGGAGAAGATATTGAATTCGACAGTTTTTTTAAACATAAATTTCTGAATGTAAAATTCAAACCTGATTACACAAAAAAAGCAGATGATTTGTACTCAGCGTATGATTACATTGAAAACAATTCGATAAATTTAAAAAACATAAAGAAAGCCCATTCAATATTAAGTGCTGCTCTTTTACCTAAAAGTCAACAGGGATTAATTAGAAAAAATCCAATGTTTGTGATTAATAATAATGACCAAATTGAATATGTTGCTGTCATTCCAGAAATGGTCGATCAAGAATTGAATAAACTTTTGTATGACATAGAAATTCTTCAAAAATCCGAATTAAATGAATATGAAATATTTTATTATGCTTCTTTGATTCATTTAGTTTTTGTAAAAATCCATCCGTTTCAAGATGGAAATGGTCGAACAGCAAGATTATTAGAAAAATGGTTTCTATTTGAAAAAATAGGTCAAAAATCAATCACCATACAATTAGAAAAAAACTATTTTAAAAACCTTGAAAGCTATTATTTAAACATACGTAAACTTGGACTTTATTACGAAGAATTGGACTACGGGAAAAGTTTAGATTTCCTGTTAATGACAGTTAAAAGTATTGGAGATGAAAATTAATCACTCTTTGATAAACTTCAACACACTTTCTCCATCTTTAGAAACAATTCTTAAAAAATAAATTCCTTTTTGAAGTTCAGATACATCAATTAAATTTGTTTGATTCATTCCCTTAAAAATCAATCTTCCGTTAATATCTGTAATTTCATATTTCATCCCGATTTGACCATTTTTTAAAGTCAAACTTGTTTTTACAGGATTAGGAAACACACAAAATTGATTCAATGGATTTATTTCTTCAGTCCCTAAAACCAAACTATTGCACGGAAGAATAATTTTACTCGGATAAGTCACATTGTGATAAATCTGAATATTGGCACTATTTGTATCTCCTGCAACATACATTTCCCCTCCATTTTGCAAATTCACATCCCATCGCGTTGAATTGTTTCCGCTAACATACACCTTTAATTGATGTCCTTCTTTCCATGTATAATTCACAAATGGAAGTTCAACTTCAACGTTGAATACATTCCCTGGCGTCATAAATACTTCATCCGCCACTGTATATCCATTTCTAAAACGCATTCTTCGAATTCCATCATTAATTAACATGTTTCTTCCATCTGGATAAACATCCACTAATCGAATTGCAATATCAGCATCAGGCTGATCACAATCAACAAATACATTCACTTTAATTCTTCCAGAAACACTCACTTCATTCACTAAATCAGGTGTTGAAAAAGTAAGTACGTCAGATCTACCTTCCAATGAAATTTGATCCAACGGACCTTGAGCTAAACCTTCCTTTAAGGTTGACCCTCCTAAAGTTGGAGAAGGATTTTTCGGGTCAACAACAAAAGCGGTACTTCCAGTTCCTGTTAGTATATTCAATTCTCCATTTTCTTTAAAAAAGAGATCTTCTGTGTTGGTAATTTCAATTGAAGTTGCATTAGAATATGCCCAAGAATCCTTTCCTAATTCATAATACATAATCGGAGAAGTAGATTCCCATCCATTCGCATCGTTCAATAGATAAAACTCAAAAAAAGCTCTCGCCATTGTATCACATTTTTGAGCTGCCATTGGATACGTTAATTCTCCTTGAACAGCTGAACCAACATACGCAGCACCCGTTCCACCATGCACCCAAGGTCCAATTAAAAACCATTGCTTATCTCGAACTGAAAGATCAGCAGAAGTTCTAGTAGCAGGATACCAATCGACCATATCATCGATATTATGATCGTACCAACCTCCTATTTGCAAAGTCGGGATTTTTAAGGAAGAAGGATACCAAGTAGTATTTTCAGTAAATTGCCACGTTGGGCTGTAATATGTATTTGCCATAATTGTCGTAGATAATCCATATCCCAAGGCATCCAATTGTTCTAAACGAGATTTCTCTAAAACACCTCCGTAAAAATAGCCATCATACGCCGTTTGAGGTTGAGCAACCATCGGTACAGTACAAATGTGATTTGGATGATTTTCTTTTGCTGTTTGATATTGAATAACTCCCAAAGCAGATGGTCCCCAAGTTCCAACTTTTCCATTCGACCATGTTTGAGCTATGATCCAATCAATCGCATCATAACCATCTTGACCTCGTTGAGGACTAGCAATTGTTGCTGAAACGGAACCATAAAACCCTCTCCAATCCAAAACCACCCAACAGTAAGGACTAGAGTTCACATTTTGTAAATAGCCCAATGGTAATCCATTTCGAAAAGCATTTTTATTATAAGGTGTCTGAATTAAAATTGTTGAAAAAGGAGTGCTTCCAGTAGGAACATATACATCAGCTGCCAAAAATTTTCCATCTCGCATAGGAATACTTACTACATAAGTTGGAGTCATTTGTCCATAGATCGTTTTCAAAGAAAACAAAAGCAAAAAAAAGCAAATTTGTCTAAGCATAAGTCTAATGTCTAATATCTCCTCTAGGTTTAATAATCAACCTTAACGACAAATTGTAAGTAATATAATTCCAAACCCAATTCAAAAATACTACAAATTTATTTTTAATTCCAAGGATTGATTTTAAATGAACAACCAGCCAAACGAGCCAAGCAAAAAAGCCTTGAAAATTATAATTTGGTAATTCAACAACGGCCTTGTTTCTTCCAACAGTTGCCATGCTTCCTAAATTTTTATATTTAAAAGGTTTTAGCGGTTGATTATTGAAAATTCGCTTGAAATTATTTCCTAAATTTTTCCCTTGTTGAATTGCAGGTTGAGCCATTTGAGGATGACCTCTCGGGTATTCATCAGACACCATACAAGCAACATCACCCAATACAAAAACATTTTCACAATCTGCCACTTGATTAAAAGCATCAACAAAAACTCTTCCTCCAGGAGCATCTGATTTATCTGGCAAACCAGTAATTCTATTACCTATGATTCCAGCAGCCCATATCAATGTTTTAGTCGGTATATTTTCACCATCTTTTAATTCGACAAATTCGCCATCATAATCAACAACATTTGTATCATTAAAAACTTCAACGCCTAATTTTATTAAATATTCTTTTGCTTTAGTACATGAAACATCAGACATGGCATTTAAAACTCTATGAGAACCTTCTAACAAAACAATTTTCATTATAGAAAAATCCATTTCCGGATAATCTTTGGGTAAAATAAAGCTTTTCATTTCAGCTAAAGTTCCAGCAACTTCAACTCCAGTTGCTCCACCACCTACAATAACAATATTCAAACATTTCTGCCTTTCTAAATCATTTGAAGTATTCAAAGCATCTTCTAATCGTTGAAATATAGTATTCCTTAAAGCTAGAGCTTCAGAAATGCTTTTCATTGGAAAAGCCTTTTCTTGAATTCGTTGATTTCCAAAAAAATTAGTATCTGCACCCGTAGCAACAACTAAATAATCATAGTGAATATCTCCAATAGACGTTTCAATAATCTTATTCTCCGTTTGAATATTTTTGACATCCGATAATCTAAAATGAAAATCCTTTTCGTCGTGAAAAATTTTACGAAATGGAAAAGCAATTGAGCTTGGTTCTAATCCTGCAGTTGCAACTTGATAAAACAAAGGTTGAAACTGATGATAATTATTTCGATCAATTAAAACTACCTGAAAATCAGATTTTAAGATTTCCTGAGTTAATTTCAAACCTCCAAATCCACCACCAACTATTACAACTCTTTTTTTCTCTGAAATAGGAATATTTGCATTCATACAATGTTTGATTAAGATAAAAGAGTAAATGTAATTTTAATATCCGATCAGTCAATCAAAAATCTACTATTTAACAAATAACAGGAGAAAATTGATAAAAAAAAGTAAGCATTATAGTCGTTTATTATTAGATTGAAACGGGAGTAGTGTTTTTTTGAATGAAAACGCGATACAGATTATCGAAAATTAGCCTGATTTTATTTAAAAACCTGCGAAAATACGTCATGATTTTTAATACAAATTGAGAATGAAATTTAAACCTGTCTCTGAAATATTACTTGAAATCAAATTATTAAACAATAATATGTATCAATTCGTTTTTAATCTAGATTGGAATTTCAAGAAGCTCCTAAGATGAGCTTCCAATATAACTAAAATAACAACATCTGGTTTTTCAGTTTCTACAATCTCTTCATTTAATTTATATTGCCAAGCATCAAAAATCTTTTCAGTCCTACTAAAATGTTCCGATAAAAAAGGAAATAGCCCACCTCCAAATGAATCTGAAATAATTAGAGCCTTAGGCAATTTTGAATTTTTGATTTCCTTTGACATTTCATATTCCCAAGCATCAAAACTTGGGATTGGTGTATATCCAATTTCTGGCACAAAAACGGATTTACTTTTTTTCTTAGGCTTAAATAAATAATTGATATCAGTAAAATCATTTTGATAATGAAGCATATTGATGATATTACCATCCTTTTTTATTTTTTTAGAAATAGTATATTCATTTATATTTGATTGATGGACGTCACTAAAATGTTTATTAATATTTTTCAATATTTCATTGGCGGCATAAAAACTACCTAATTCATTCCAATGATTATCTAATTTCCAATAAACTGGATTTTCCATATCTCTTGCTTTCTCTTTTAAAACATCATAAATATTAAGTACATTAACATCACTGTTATTATTTAAATACTCAATTAATCGCTCTCCATGAGATTGTTTGGCAGATAGAAAAATATTATTTGGAATAAAATTTGGGTATATTATTGCCTTTACTGGAGCCACAACAAAATAAAATTTACAATTTCTTTTCTCTAAATATTTTTTTCTAAATTCTAATTCCTTTTTAAAAGAAATTAATTCAGAATCAGAAAAATAATTATCTCCTATATAACTTTCATATTCCCCACTTTTTAAATAGAGCCACCCTTCGTTTCCAATTAAAACTTGATCAGGTAAAGGAGACGTTTTATAAATCTCAAGTTTTAAATAATTATACCATCCCGACATAATGGATCTCATAAAAAAATGATCGTTGTAAAAAGCATCGTATTCCTTTGGCAGTTTATCTAAATGCTTAATATCAAATTCTGGACATTCTGCCAATTTTCTATTTTCAAAATTTCTAGAATCCTTTACCCAATCAAATTGGGTATTTATAAGGGGGAAAATAATTGAAGCGCAAAAAATGATTGAAATGACTACTCCTCTAAATTTATTATGTACCATATTAAAATTTATAATAAATAAATGGATTATATGTTCCCGAAATCAGATAAACAGTGGAAACCAATAACACGAAAAAATAAAAAACAGCAGATACCAAATGGAAAGAGTATGAAAAAAACAAAGCAATTTTACGATTTGAAGCAGTAAGAGATTCAATAAAACTGTTGAAATACTTAAATAATCCAAACGCACCAGCTAAGCCAATTGCCAACGCAAGAAAAAATTCAAAATTCATTTTCTCAAAGAAAATAATTTTTTGATTACTACTTAGATGAAAATTAAACATTGCTTTCCAATAATTAATAGCTTCAACTAATGTTTCAGACCTAAATAAAACCCATAAAAAAAACACAACAATAAGAACATATAAATTAGCTAATGGCTTCCAGGTTTTTTCTAGTATTTTTTCAAAACCAAGGCGCTCTATTATCATAAAAAAGCCATGTAATAATCCCCAGACTATAAATGTCCAACTTGCTCCATGCCAAAATCCCGTTAGAAAAAAAACAATTAACAAATTGAAATATGTTCTGCTTAATTTAATTTGATTTCCACCCAAAGGAATGTAAACATAATCGCGAAAAAAAGTAGACAATGAAATATGCCATCTCCTCCAAAAATCTTTAATTGATTTTGCCATGTAAGGGAAATTAAAATTTTCCATAAAATCAAAACCAAACATTTTTCCCAGGCCAATTGCCATATCTGAATAGCCGGAAAAATCAAAATATATTTGAAGAGAGTAACAAACAATACCTAACCAAGCATTAAGTGCAGCTAATTCTATGACATTACTATCGAACATATCATCTGCAATCTGAGCAAATACATTCGCTAACAAAACTTTTTTTCCAAGTCCAATTAGAAATCGTTCAATTCCATAAGAAAATTTCAACATCGAATGAATCCGTTGCCTTAATTGTTTTGACACATCACTGTATCTAATAATTGGACCAGCAATCAACTGAGAAAACATACAGATATATAAGGAAAGATCTAAAATATTCTTTTGAACAATTGATTTCCGCCTGTAAATATCAACCAAATAAGATAAAGAATGAAAAGTGTAAAAAGAAATACCTATAGGTAAAATAATATTTGTTTGAGGAGCCAGAGGAATTGTTAAAACACCTAATAAATCATTTAAATTTAAAATTAAAAAATTGAGATATTTGAAAACACAAAGTACTAAAATATTTATCGAAACACCAGCAACTAACCATTTATGCCCTTTTGATGTATTCAGGTTTTTATATATTTTAAGACCTAAAAAATAATTTAATATTATTGACAAAATAAGTATTAAAGTATAGCTAAATCCACCCCAAGAAAAAAAAATTAAACTGGTGAATAAAAGCCAATAATTTTTATGTTTTATATTTTTCAGTAAAAAATAAACACACAAAGTAATTGGTAAAAATAAATACAAAAATAAGGGAGAGCTAAAAACCATAAGTGATTTATATTTTCTTCAAAAATAAGAACATTTTATAAAAACTAATAAACATTGAAACGATTAGGTTAAAATAATTCAATCTGAAATTGATAATGAAAATTTGATACTAGTTTTGAATAAAACTTACGATCGAAAAGGAAAGGGAAATCAAAAAAGCGGTTGAAAAATCCAACCGCTTCAAATCATTTTATTAAACTTTCAAATATTCCCTCAATCACTTCATCATCAACCAACTCAGGAACTGTCACTTTCAATCTTGGTTCAGCTTCCATTGCACGTTTGATAGCAAAAATAGCTCCTTCGTTTCTCGCCCAACTTCTACGGGAAATCCCGTTATTTACATCCCAATGAAGCATCATTTTCAATCTTCTATCCGCTTCTCTTGTTCCGTCTAACAACATTCCAAATCCTCCATTGATTACTTCACCCCAACCAACACCACCGCCGTTGTGAATAGACACCCAAGTTGCACCTCGGAAACTATCTCCAATTACATTTTGAATAGCCATATCCGCAGTAAAACGAGAACCATCATATATATTTGAAGTTTCACGGTAAGGAGAATCAGTCCCTGAAACATCGTGATGATCTCTTCCTAAAACGACAGCGCCAATTTCACCTTTATCAATAGCATTGTTAAAAGCTTCTGCTATTCGCATTCTTCCTTCAGCATCTGCATATAAAATACGAGCTTGAGAACCAACTACCAATTTATTTTCTTGTGCCCCTTTGATCCAACGAATGTTATCTGCCATCTGTTGTTGAATTTCAACTGGACTATTTTTCATCATTTCCTCTAAAACTTCACAAGCGATTTCGTCCGTACGTTTCAAATCTTCTGGTTTCCCGGAAGCACAAACCCAACGGAAAGGTCCAAAACCAAAATCAAAACACATTGGTCCTAATATATCTTGCACATACGATGGATATCTAAAATCAATACCATTTTCAGCCATCACATCAGCTCCTGCACGAGAAGCTTCTAGTAAAAAAGCATTTCCATAGTCAAAGAAATAAGTTCCTTTAGCGGTATGTTTATTTACAGAAGCCGCATGACGAACCAATGTTTCTTTCACTTTTTGTTCAAACAAAACTGGTTCTTCTGCCATCATTCTATTGGATTCTTCCAAACTTTGACCAACTGGATAATATCCACCAGCCCAAGGATTATGCAATGAAGTTTGATCAGAACCTAATTCCACAAAAATATTTTCTTTGTCAAATTTCTCCCAAACATCAACCACATTTCCAACATAAGCAATTGAAACGATTTCTTTTCCATCTTTCGCTTTACGAACTCTTTCACAAAGTGAATCTAAATTATCATAAACTTCATCAACCCATCCTTGCGAATGACGTGTATGAACCGCTTTTGGATTTACTTCAGCTGTTACAGAAACACAACCTGCTATATTCCCCGCTTTTGGCTGAGCACCTGACATCCCACCTAATCCAGCAGTAAGAAATAATTTACCTTCTAATCCTTCTCCGTTTTTAGAGATTTTTCTTCCAGCATTTAAAACCGTAATTGTCGTTCCATGAACAATTCCTTGAGGTCCAATATACATATAAGAACCAGCAGTCATTTGACCGTATTGCGTTACACCTAAGGCATTGAATTTCTCCCAATCATCTGGTTTAGAATAATTAGGAATCATCATTCCATTAGTAACAACAACTCTAGGCGCTTCTTTATGAGATGGAAATAAACCCATTGGGTGACCAGAATACATCACAAGCGTTTGCTCATCAGACATTTCAGCCAAATATTTCATGGTAAGACGGTATTGAATCCAGTTTTGAAAAACCGCTCCATTACCGCCATACGTAATTAATTCATGAGGATGTTGAGCAACTGCATAATCCAAATTGTTTTGAATCATTAACATAATTGCTTTTGCTTGCATACATTCTCCAGGATAGTCTTGAATTGGTCTTGCAAACATGGAATAATTAGGTCTGTATCTCAACATATAAATACGTCCATACGTTTCTAATTCAAACATAAAATCAGAAGCTAATTCTTCGTGTTGATCTTTAGGAAAATAACGTAAAGCATTCCTCAAAGCCAATTTTTTCTCCTCAAGCGATAAAATCTCTTTACGTTTTGGAGCATGATTAATTGCAGAATCATAAGCTTGTTTGGCTGGAATAGCTAATGGAATTCCTTCTAAAATTTCACTGTGAAAAACATCTAAATTCATGATAATTTAATTTTCAACAAATATAATATGAATAGATGATAAAAATCTAATAAACGCTATTTTAAAAACGTATTCAAATTCATTATTTCAATAAATTAATGTGTCCATTAAAATAATATTTGGCATCATTTGTTAAATCTTTCGTCGTTAAAGTCCAGGTATAAATTCCTTCTTTAGCTGCTTCCGAATTATATCTTCCATCCCATGCTGAATGTATATCATGAGTAACCCAAACAATTTCCCCCCAACGATTGTAAATCAATAATTCAAAATCATTTAAATCAATTCCTTCAGCAATAACCTTCCAAGTAGGATTATGTTCGTCTCCATCAGGAGTAAACGTATTAGGTGCATATAATAATACCTCCTCAAAAACATAGACCGTTAAATCTGCAGTGTCAATACACCCATAAGGTGAAGTCGCAATTAATCTCGTATCATAATTATCAACAACACCATCAGGAAATTTAATTTTTGGACTAAGTTCATTGGAACTCGAAGGAACACCATCTTCAAACTCCCAATGATAAGTATATGCATTTTCAGAAGTATTGATAAATGAAACGTTGGTATTAAACATTCTAACAGGATTAGGCAAATATTGATAAAGAGCTTTTGGTTTAGGGTGTGAAGTAAGAAAGTCATTTAATGTAAGTGAACTTACACATCCAGCTGGAGTAGTTACAATCATTTCGACATTATAAACACCTGCAATCATAGGATTTGTATTTACAGTTACCAAATCAGAATAAGTGTCTCCATTTGAAATATTCCAAACTACACTACCAACTAAAGTTGGATCAGTAGTATTATTCAATACAAAAACGGCGGATTCACAAATTTCATCATCAACAACTGTAAAAAGAGGAACAGCAATAGGAGAAACGATCACATTCGTATTTAAAACAATGGGAGTAGTTTCACAACCATCATTTATGGTAACACTATAAAGTCTATCACTCGCAGGACTATCGGTTATATCATCAGTTAAACCTACGCCAACATCTAATGTACTCCAATTAAAATTATAAGGACCATTATCCCCGCCAGCACAAGATGAAGAAATTAATGAGGAAAATCCAGGACAAATTGTATCATTCGGAGTTATATTCCCAGTTAAAGGTAATCTTAAAGTGACATGAATTGAGTCTTGAGCTGATAAACACCCATTTTGATTTTCAGCCATAACGGTATAATAAGCATCAGTTAGAGGAGAAATTGTTTGATTACTCGATGTACTAGTAGTCATACCCCAATGATAAATAAAAGAAGTACCTCCAATTGCAGTTCCGACTAAATTTGCTGAACCATTTTGACAAATAAGAGTATCATTACTAACTGTTAGAACTACTTGAGGAGGATCAACAACAGTTACACTATTGCATTTTTGACAACCTATCGCATTACGAGAACAAACAGTATATATTCCTGCTCCAAAACCTATACCGTCAGGACTAACTTGCCATGATACTCCATTATCAAAGCTAAATTCAATACCTAAAACACTTGTAATATGAATTTCACCATCTAATGCACCAAAACAAGAAGGACTCACTTGCGAAACAATCTGATCAACTTCAATGATCACTATATTACACGTATCAGTAACTGCTGGGCATGTTGGATTTGTTTCATGTAACACAAACGTATATAAACCAGGTTGATTAACAGTAACAATCGGGGTTAATGAAGCCGAATTGGGCGCGTAAGAAACCGTCGGTACAGGTGTTGTCCCAACAAAAGAATTCGTCCATAACATTACATCTGTAGGATAAGTTGAAGTCCCAACAAGATTAATTGGATTACCTATACATAAAACTTGATCAAGACCAGCATTTGGAGTTAGTGGGTTAACGACTGTAATCGTAAAATCAACAATTGTATCAAAGTCAACTTGAGAACCAGTACCAGCCTGATGAATAGCTACTTGATAATTAGTAGTTACTAATGGATTCACTAAAACATTGACACCACTCGTGACATTAGAAACAGCAGTTGTTACTAACCAATTAAAAGTTGGACTATCCAAACCTGGGGTAATAATATTAACGGTTGCAGTATCACCCAAACAAATTGTTTGATCAGGAGTTTGAGGAACACAAGAAATTAAATTTTCATCAAAAAAAGTAAGCGTAATATTTTGACCATCTAAACCACCACTAAAATTAGAAATTCCTAACAAAACAGTTTGTCCAGGAGTTAACGTTATAGGTGGTTGAAAATTCCCAGCAGGTGCTCCAGGAGGCATATTGGCAGCGCTAGACATCCCCGCAAAACCAACTCCACTCATATTCCAACAACAAGCCAAAGGAGCTAAAGTACCAGCTGCTAATTCAGAGCAAGTCGAATTTGGATCATACGGCCAAATAGCCCAATCAAGAAATCCAGTATTAGCATCTCCTTGTACACTCCATTCTAACAAACCAGAACTATTCGCAGTCAATACTAAATAAATAAGTTGATTATCACCAGAATTTAAACAACCTGAAGCAGTTGAACCAGTGGGAAAATCTTCAACATCATCACCAACAGATGAAAATACAAAATCAGAACTTGAACAACCATTAACCACAGGATCAGAACAATCATTCATTTGTGAAAAAAATGAAGAAATTGCAAAAAAACTAAAAAGAATTCCAATAAACTGTTTCATCTTTATTTACAATTAGTTAAAGGATATTTAAGCATTTTATCTTTTCCATAAACTCCAATATTCACACACGAAGTTTTAGAGTAATTTTCCTCTAACCAAAGTTTAAGTATATCAGAATTAACTTTATCTACATTTTGAGTAATAATCAACAAGGTTTTAGTATTAAAATCAATACGACACATTTTAATAAATTGATTCTCTCTTAATTTTAATTCCATTTGATTCGTTTGCTCTTGAGAGTCAATATGAATCATAGATTGAATAAAAAAAGAAGTTGGCTGACTATTTTGAGCAAAAAAAGTTAAATTAAACATCAAAAAAATCAGAGTAACAATATGGTTTATTTTCAAAGTATATGTTATTAAATTAACAATAATTAAGATAAATTTAACCAAAAATAGATCAAAAAAAATATTTAACCAAAAAAAAAGGACCGAAGTCCTTTTTAAATCCTGATATTATTGGACTCTTATAAATACTTAAAATCCATTCCTGGATAAACAGCATTAGTCCCTAACTCTTCTTCAATTCTTAATAATTGATTATATTTTGCCATACGATCACTTCTAGAAGCAGAACCAGTTTTAATTTGACCAGTGTTCAACGCAACAGCTAAATCTGCAATTGTACTATCTTCCGTTTCACCACTTCTATGGCTCATAACGGAGGTATAGCTATTTTTAGTTGCCATTTGTACTGCTTCAATTGTTTCAGATAAAGAACCAATTTGATTAACCTTCACAAGAATAGAATTTGCTATACCTTCAGTTATACCTCTTGATAAACGCTTCGTATTAGTAACAAACAAATCATCACCAACCAGTTGTACTTTATTGCCTAATTCTTGAGTTGCTAACTTCCAACCTGCCCAATCATCTTCATCCAATCCATCTTCAATTGAAGCAATTGGATATTTATTTGTCCAATCTTTCCAAAAATCAACCATTTGTGAAGAAGTCATTTCATCTCCAGTAGATTCAAAAATATAAAGTCCTTTTTCTTTATTATAAAATTCAGATGAAGCAGCATCTAAAGCAATATGCATATCAATTCCAGGTCTGAATCCAGCTTTTTCTATCGCTTCAAGAACAACCTGAATAGCCTCTTCATTGGATGCTAAATTAGGAGCAAAACCACCTTCATCTCCAACATTCGTAGACATTCCTTTTGCTTTTAATACACCTTTTAAAGTATGAAAAACTTCAGTTCCCCATCTTAACCCTTCAGAAAATGAAGAAGCTCCAAATGGCATAACCATGAATTCCTGTATATCAATTAAATTATCAGCATGCGAACCACCATTTAAAATATTCATCATAGGAACAGGCATCGTAACCGCACCAACACCTCCAATATATTTATACAAACTCAGACCAGATTCTTGAGCAGCAGCTTTAGCAACAGCAAGAGAAACACCTAGAATAGCATTTGCCCCTAAATTCGATTTATTTTCAGTGCCATCTAGACTAATCATTAAACGATCTAATCCTTTTTGATCAAAAATATCAAAACCATTTAATTCATTATTTAAAATAGTATTAACATTATTAACAGCATTTAAAACACCTTTACCAAGAAAAATTGACTTCTCATTATCACGTAACTCCATTGCTTCATGAACACCAGTAGAAGCTCCAGAAGGAACAGCAGCACGTCCAACAATTCCATTTGTAGTTATAACATCAACCTCAACCGTTGGATTACCTCTTGAATCAAGAATTTGTCTAGCTATTATTTTTGCAATATAACTCATATCAACTTATTTAAATTTTGAGAATTTTATTAATTTAATTTCATATTATTTACAAACTGATCAAACAAATATCTAGAATCATGAGGACCAGCAGAAGCTTCAGGATGATATTGAACTGAAAAAACAGGTTTATTAATAATTTCAATACCTGCAATTGTATCATCATTTAAGTGACGGTGAGTTACCGCAATAGTTGAATTATTCAAAACACTATCATTAGAAATAACAAAACCATGATTCTGAGAAGTAATTTCACCTTTTCCTGTTTTAAGATTAAAAATAGGATGATTTATTCCTCTATGTCCATTGAACATTTTTTCAGTTTTTAACCCTTGACTCAAAGCTAACACTTGATGACCTAAACAAATACCAAAAACAGGTTTACCATAATCAACAATTTCTTTAACCAAATCAATAGTATTAAGCATCACAGAAGGATCCCCAGGACCATTTGAAAGCATGAAACCATCAGGATTAAATTCTTTCATTTCATTAAAAGAAGAATTCAATGGAAAAACCTTTACATGACAACCACGATCAACCAAACATTTAACAATACTACTTTTAACACCTAAATCCAATAACGCAACCTTTAAGTTAGCATCGTCATTTTTAGATTCATATGCAACTTTAGTAGATACTTTTGAAGAAAGCTCTAACCCTTCCATTGAAGGAGCAAGAGCTAACCTATTTTTTAATACATCAATATCTAATACATCAGAAGAAATAATAGCATTCATAGCCCCTTTACTTCTTATATGTTTAACTAGAGAACGTGTATCAACATCAGTAATACCAACTGTTTCATTTAATATCATAAATTCATCTAACGAACCATTAGAAGAAGACCTCGAAGCAATTTCAGAAAACTTCTTAGTAACTAATCCTGCAATATTAATAGAATTAGATTCAACTTCATCAGGATGAACCCCATAATTTCCGATATGAGGAGAAGTCATTACTAAAATTTGACCAAAGTAAGAAGGGTCTGTAAAAACTTCTTGATATCCAGTCATCCCTGTATTAAAAGCAATTTCTCCAGTAGTTGACCCAATTTTACCAATTGATTTACCATAAAAAACAGTTCCGTCTTCTAAAACAATAACTGCAGGTGTTCTATTTTCCATTAAAAATATTTTTGCAAAGTTAGGGTTTACAAATTAAATAAACGATATAAAAAAGCATAAAAAAAGGGTAATGTAAAACATTACCCTTTTTTATATTTGAAAAATCTATAGATTAATCTTCTTTTGTTTCACCTTCAGTTTCAGCAGAAGGAGTTTCTGTAGCATCATCAGAAACAACATCTTCAGTAGCAACAGACGCAACATCATCTGATTTTTTACCACCACGACGAGAACGACGAGTTACTTTTTTAGTAGATTCATTAGAATAAACATCGTTATAATCTACCAATTCGATCAAACACATTTCTGCATTATCTCCTAAACGGTATCCAGTACGAATAATTCTAGTGTAACCACCATTTCTAGTTGCAACTTTTAAAGAAATATCTCTGAATAATTCAGTCACAATTTCTTTGCTTTGCAATTCACTAAATACAGCTCTTCTAGAATGAGTAGTGTCTGTTTTAGATTTTGTTATTAAAGGCTCAACATAAACTCTTAATGCTTTTGCTTTCGCTACCGTAGTATTGATACGCTTATGCAATAAAAGAGAACAAGCCATATTAGATAACATCGCCTTTCTGTGCGCTGTTTTTCTACCTAAATGATTATTTTTCTTTCCGTGTCTCATTTTTTTAAATTTCGTAAGTAACGGTTAACTGAGTCTTTTCAAGGTATCGCTAAAGCTCAATCACCTATTACGCCATTATTAATTTATTGCGATACTAATCTTTATCCAATTTATATTTGGCAACGTTCATTCCAAAAGTAAGACCTTTGTTATCAACAAGATCTTCTAACTCTGTAAGAGATTTCTTACCAAAGTTACGGAATTTCAACAAATCATTTTTGTTGTATGAAACCAAATCACCTAATGTTTCAACATCAGCTGCTTTCAAACAGTTCAAAGCACGTACAGACAAATCCATATCAACCAATTTGGTTTTCAATAATTGTCGCATGTGTAAAGAAGTTTCATCAAACTCTTCAGAATCCGCTTTCACTTCACTATCCAACGTAATTCTCTCATCTGAGAACAACATAAAATGATGAATCAAAATTTTAGCTGATTCTTTTAAAGCTTCTTTAGGATGAATTGAACCGTCAGTAACAATATCAAAAATTAACTTTTCGTAATCTGTTTTTTGCTCAACACGGAAATTTTCAACCGAAAATTTTACGTTTTTGATTGGAGTAAAAATAGAATCAACGAAAATAGTACCAAAAGGAACATTCGTTAATTTATTTTCTTCAGCAGGAATATAACCACGACCTTTAATAATCGTAAGTTCTAATTCTAATTTTACTGAAGATTCCATATTACAAATAACTAAATCTGAATTTAATACTTGGAATGCAGATGTAAATTTACCTAAATCACCAGCAGTCAATTTATTTTGACCTCCGATAGAAACAACTACAGTTTCACTGTCTGTTCCTTCAATTTGTTGTTTAAAACGTACTTGTTTTAAATTTAAAATTATTTCAGTAATATCTTCAACAACACCTTTAATAGTCGTGAATTCATGATCAGCACCTTCGAAGCGAACTGAAGAAATTGCAAATCCTTCTAATGAAGAAAGCAAAATACGACGCAATGCGTTTCCAACTGTTATTCCGTACCCAGGTTCTAGGGGACGAAATTCAAATTGTCCTTGATGTTCATCGGACTGAATCATAATAACCTTGTCAGGCTTTTGAAAATCTAAAATTGCCATTTTGTTTTCTTCTTTTTAATTGTCTTGCAGTTGCGCGGAATAGAAGTTTGAAGAAGTCAACTATACCCTTTGGCTACAATTCAATGTGATTAATTAATTTTAATAAACTTATGACTAAATATCTTGATGCTAACGCATCGGCTTATTTAGAATACAATTCGACGATTAACTGCTCTTTAATATTTTCAGGAATCATTTCACGTGCAGGCACATTCAACATTCTACCTGACATATCAGAGTTATTCCAATCTAACCAGTCGTATTTTTTATTATTAGATGCTAAAGAATTAGAAATTACTTCTAAAGATTTAGATTTCTCACGAACTCCAACAACATCTCCAACTTTCACTGCATAAGAAGGAATGTTAACAACATCTCCATTTACTGTAATATGTCTATGAGAAACTAATTGACGAGCACCACTACGAGTTGGAGATAAACCAAAACGAAAGATTGTGTTATCTAAACGAGTTTCACATAATTGCAACAAATTTTCACCCGTAATACCTTTCATTCTTGAAGCTCTTTCAAACATGTTTGAAAATTGTTTTTCAAGAATACCGTAAGTATACTTCGCTTTTTGTTTTTCTTTTAACTGAATACCATATTCAGATAATTTACCACCACGTCTTTTATTAGGACCGTGTTGACCTGGACCGTATGCTCTACGATCTAATGATTTGTCTGGACCAAAAATCGGATCTAAAAAACGACGTGCGATTTTTGATTTTGGACCTGTGTATCTTGCCATTTTAAATTAATTTACAAAGAGAAGTTATGAATTAAGGCTTTTCCTTCGATAACTGAATTCTCTTTTGATTTATACTAAAGCTTATTAAACTCTTCTTCTTTTCGGAGGTCTACAACCATTATGAGGTAACGGAGTTACATCTATAATTTCAGTTACTTCAATCCCATTATTATGTAAAGATCTCATAGCTGACTCACGTCCTCCACCTGGTCCTTTCACATAAACTTTCACTTTACGAAGTCCGTAATCATGAGCTTCTTTTGCACAATCCTCAGCAGCAACCTGTGCAGCATAAGGAGTATTCTTTTTAGAACCTCTAAAACCCATCTTTCCCGCTGAAGACCAAGAAATAACTTGCCCAGCGTTGTTAGTCAAAGAAATAATGATATTATTGAAGGTAGCATGAATATGCGCTTCGCCAGTAGCATCTACTTTGACAATCTTCTTCTTTTTTTGATTAGACTTTGCCATCTTACTTTAATTATTTAGTCGCTTTTTTCTTGTTCGCAACTGTTTTTCTCTTACCTTTTCTAGTACGAGAGTTATTTTTCGTGTGTTGACCTCTCAACGGAAGACCAGAACGGTGACGAATACCTCTGTAACAACCGATATCCATTAAACGTTTAATATGTAACTGCACTTCAGAACGAAGTGCACCTTCCACTTTAATTTCGTTTAAAGAATTACGGATAGCAATAAGCTGTTCGTCATTCCAGTCTTGAACTTTGACATTTTCATCAATACCACTAGACTTCAAAATCTTTGCTGAAGTGCTACGTCCAATTCCGTAGATGTAAGTCAAACCGATTACACCTCTCTTGTTTTTTGGTAAATCTATACCTGCAATACGTGCCATACTTTTAAATTTTACCCTTGTCTTTGTTTAAGTTTAGGATTTTTTTTATTAATCACATAAACCACACCTTTTCTCTTAACAATCTTGCAATCAGCAGATCGTTTTTTAACTGAAGCTCTAACTTTCATTTGTATTTAATTTTTGAAGTTATTCTTATTTGTACCTAAAAGAGATTCTTCCTTTTGATAAATCATAAGGCGACATCTCTACTTTTACACGGTCACCAGGTAATATTTTAATGTAAAACATTCTCATTTTTCCTGATATATGCGCAGTCAACATGTGACCATTTTCTAACTCTACTCGAAACATTGCGTTTGAAAGAGCTTCTGTAATCACTCCGTCCTGTTCAATTGATGCTTGTTTAGCCATTCCTTATATTCCTGATAATTCATTTTCTGTTCTTCTACCTCTAACTCGAGTCCCATCCATTAATCCATCCATATGACGATTTAATAAATAAGATTCAATTTGCTGTAATGTATCCAAAACAACACCAACCATAATTAATACAGAAGTACCACCAAAGAACATAGCAAAAGCATCATTAACACCAGCAATATGAGCTATAGCAGGTAAAATTGCAACAATTGCCAAAGAAATTGAACCTGGTAAAGTAATACGCGATACTAACGTATCAATGTATTCAGCAGTTTCTTCTCCAGGTCTAACTCCAGGTATAAATCCACCACTTCTTTTTAACTCATCAGCAATTTTCTTAGGATTAATCATTATTGCAGTATAAAAATACGTAAAAACAATAATTAATACTGCTAATAAAGTATTATAACCAATACCATAAGGATTACTTAATTCTTGTTGAATAAATCCAGGATTTTTTGAACCTTGGATCAACATAACCGGAATTGTCATGATAGCTTGAGCAAAAATAATTGGCATTACACCACTAGCATTTACCTTTATCGGTAAATAATTTCTAGCACCTTGTTCATCAACTGATCTTGCACCAACAACTCTTTTAGCAGTATTTAACGGAATTTTTCTAACACCTTGTACTATTAAAATTGTCCCCATAATCACAAGCATAAAAACAACTATTTCTAAAACAATTGCTATTAAATTGTGCGATTTTAAACCAATTTCAACCATAAAAGCTTGAGGAAAACGAGCTAAAATACCAACAGTAATTAATAATGAAATTCCATTACCAATCCCTTTATCAGTTATTCTTTCACCTAACCAAACAGCAAACATAGAACCTGCAATCAAAACCAATATAGTTTGACTCCACCAAAACATAGTCGGATCAGAAGGTAATGCACCTTTAGATTCAACATACATTTTCAAATAACTTGGAGCTTGTAAACCACAAATAATGATTGTTAAAATACGCGTATAATTATTAATACGTTTCGTGCCAGATTCACCTTCGTTTTGCATTTTTTGTACTGCTGGAACTGCCATACCTAAAAGTTGCATTATAATTGATGCACTAATATAAGGCATAATACCAAGAGCCATAATAGATGCATTAGAAAAACCTCCACCAGAAAAAAGTGAAAGTAATGTTTCAAGTGCATTCTGACCTGCTTGTTTTGAATCTTGGAGAGCATCATAACTTACACCAGGTAAAATTATAAATGATCCAATCCGGTAAATAAGAATAAGAGAAAGAGTCAAAATGATCCTCTTTCTCAATTCTTCAACTTTCCAGATATTTTTTATGTTCTGTATAAACCGTTTCATTCTGTTAAATAGTTGGCAAAGATAATTAGATTTCTGAACAAATACCACCTTTTTCTTCAATAACTGACTTTGCAGCTCCTGAAAATTTGTGTGCAGTAACGTTCACTTTAGCTGATAGCTCACCTCTACCTAGGATTTTTACCAATTCATTTCTTGAAACAAGTCCATTATCACGTAAAACTTCTGGAGTAAAATCTGTAATATTTTTTCTTTCAAACAAAGATTGTAACATATCCAGGTTGATCGCTTTGTATTCAACACGGTTTATATTTTTGAAACCAAATTTAGGTACACGTCTTTGAAGAGGCATTTGCCCACCCTCAAAACCGATTTTTGTTTTGTAACCAGATCTTGATTTTGCTCCTTTGTGACCTCTTGTAGAAGTTCCACCTCTACCTGATCCTTGTCCACGTGCTATTCTCTTACGATTTTTCGTAGAGCCATCTGCGGGAGTTAAATTTTCTAAATTCATTGTAAATTCGTTTTTAAGTTTTACTCAACAACTTTCAAAAGATGTTGTACTTTCTTTATCATTCCTAAGATTTGTGGAGTAGCTTCATGTTCTTTAACTTGATTCAACTTTTTAAATCCTAGTGCAACTAGCGTAGCCTTTTGATCAGCTGGGCGATTAATAGCACTTCTTACATGCTTGATTTTAATTGTAGCCATAATAAATATCTATTAACTATCCGTTAAACACTTGATCAATTGTAATACCACGTTGTTTAGCAACTGCAACAGCATCTCTCATACGAGATAATGCATCAATTGTAGCTTTAACAACATTGTGAGGGTTTGAAGACCCTTGAGATTTTGCTAGTACGTTGTGAATACCAACACTTTCCAATACAGCACGCATTGCACCACCTGCAATTACACCTGTACCTTCTGAAGCTGGCTTAAGTAATACTTCTGCACCACCGAATTTACCTTTTTGAGTATGAGGTACTGTACCTTTTAAAATTGGAACTTTAATTAAGTTCTTTTTCGCATCCTCTATACCTTTGGTAATAGCTTCTGTAATCTCTTTCGCTTTTCCTAAACCATGTCCAACGATTCCGTGCTCATCTCCAACAACTATAATAGCTGAAAAAGTAAAGTTACGTCCTCCTTTAGTTACTTTCGTAACACGGTTTACAGCAACAAGCTTATCTTTAAGCTCTATATCTGAAGGTTTTACCCTGTTTAATACTTGTGCCATAATTTAAAATTTAAGTCCAGCTTCTCGAGCTGAGTTAGCTAATGATTTAACTCTACCGTGATATAGATATCCGTTACGATCGAACACAACTGATTCTATTCCAGCTTTGATTGCTTTTTCAGCAACTTCTTTTCCTATAATTCCAGCTTGTTCGGATTTATTAACCTTTCCAACTGATTTATTTTTGAAAGAAGATGAAGACACCAATGTTTTACCTGCAACATCATCCACTAACTGCGCATAAATTTGCTTGTTACTTCTGAATACAGTTAAACGAGGCGTTCTAGAAGTACCAGAAACTCTTTTTCTGATTCTTCTTTTAATTTTTGCTCTTCTATTTATTTTACTAAATGCCATGATAATAACTAATTATTTTTTACCTGCAGCTTTACCCGCTTTTCTTCTTATCTCTTCACCTAAGTAACGAACACCTTTTCCTTTGTATGGTTCAGGCTTGCGAAGGGAGCGAATTTTGGCTGCTACTTGACCTAAAAGTTGTTTATCAATCGACTGTAAAGTAACGATTGGTGCCTTACCTTTTTGCGTGTCTGCGGTAACCATAATTTCTTTAGGTAGTCTGAAAACAATTGGGTGAGAGTATCCTAAAGCTAACTCCAACATTTGATCTGTTGCAGTAGCACGGAAACCAACTCCTATTACTTCTAACTCCTTTTTGTACCCTTCCGATACACCAACAACCATATTTGCAATTAAAGCACGGTATAAACCATGTTTTGCACGGTGAGCTGGACTCTCTGATTCGCGGCTCAAAGTTATAACGTTTTCCTCAATTGAGACAGTTACACAAGATTCAATCTCTTGAGATAACTCACCTTTGGAACCCTTAACGATAACTACGTTACCTTCTAACTTGACGTTTACTCCACTCGGGATGTTAACTGGGGATTTTCCTATCCTTGACATTTTACACTAATTAAAGATTAATAAACATAACAAAGGACTTCTCCTCCGATATTATGCGTTTTTGCTTCTTTGTTTGTGATTATACCTTTAGAAGTAGAAACAATCGCTATACCTAATCCATTCAATACACGTGGCAAATTATCTGCCCCACAATATTTTCTTAGACCTGGTCTAGAAGCTCTCTCCAATTTTGTAATTGCAGGAACTTTTGTTGACTGGTTGTACTTTAAAGCGATTTTAATCACTCCTTGCTTATCATCCTCTTCAAATTTGAAATTCGTGATATACCCTTGATCATATAAGATTTGAGTCATCGCTTTTTTCACATTTGAACCAGGAATTTCGACCATTTTTAAACGAGCCGAACTTGCGTTACGAATTCTCGTTAAAAAATCTGCGATAGGATCTGTATTCATAATTTTCCTATTATTCTATAATTACCAACTTGCTTTTTTTACTCCTGGTATTTTACCAGCCAATGCCATTTCACGGAATGTAACCCTTGAAATACCAAATTGTCTCATGTATCCTCTAGGACGACCTGTCAATCCACAACGATTATGTAAACGAATTTTTGATCCGTTAATCGGCATTTTTTGAATCGCCATCATAGCATCCCACTTCGCAGCAATAATATCTTCAGAAGTGCTAGTTGACTTCAAAATTGTAGTCAATTCTTCACGTTTCTTTGCATATCTTGCAACACATTTTTCTCTTTTACGCTCACGCGCTTTCATTGATTCTTTAGCCATCTCTACTTATTTTTTAATAAATGGGAAACCAAAAGCATCTAATAATGCTCTACCTTCTTCATCATTTTCAGCAGTAGTAACAAAAGTAACATCCATTCCAAGAATTTTATTTACTTTATCAATATCAATTTCAGGGAAAATGATATGTTCTTTCACTCCTAAATTGAAATTACCCCGTCCGTCAAATCCTTTAGAACTAATACCTCTAAAATCTCTAGTTCTTGGCAAAGCTACGGAAATAAATCGATCTAAAAAATCGTACATTCTATCACCACGCAAAGTAACTTTCGTTCCTATAGGCATCCCTTTTCTCAATTTGAAATTAGAGATGTCTTTTTTAGACAATGTTTGAACAGCTTTTTGACCAGCAATTCTTGTTAAGTCTAAAACAGCACTATCAATTAATTTTTTATCAGCAACCGCATCACCCATTCCTTGGCTCAATACGATTTTTTGAAGTCTTGGTACTTTCATTATTGTTTTGTAACCAAACTTCTCAGTTAATCCAGAAATGATTTCCGTAGAATACATTTCTTTAAGTCTTGGTGTGTAGCTCATTACTTGATTTCCTCCCCAGATTTTTTTGAATAACGTACTAATTTACCTTTATCATTCATTCTACGACCGATGCGAGTAGCAACTCCGTTATGAACTACCATAAGATTAGAAATGTGAACAGCTGCTTCGCGTTCAACAATTCCACCTTGAGGATCAGATGCACTTGGTTTAGTGTGACGTTTAATCATGTTCACACCTTCAACAACTGCACGCAATTTTTTCTTGTCAATTGTAAGGATTTTTCCTTGTTGACCTAAAGACTCTCCGCTTAATACTTTAACGGTGTCTCCAACTTTGATATGTAATTTCTGTTGCATAACTTACCTTGAAATTAAAGTACTTCGGGTGCTAAAGAAACAATTTTCATATAATTGTTTTCTCTTAACTCACGAGCTACCGGTCCAAAAATACGTGTACCTCTGATCTCACCAGCTTGATTTAAAATAACGCAAGCGTTATCATCAAAACGGATATAAGAACCATCAGCACGACGAATTTCTTTTCTTGTTCTTACGATTACCGCCTTAGCTACCTGACCTTTTTTCACGGCACCAGAGGGCGTTGCACTTTTAATAGCTACGACAATCTTGTCTCCTACAGAAGCATAACGACGTTTTGTACCACCCAACACGCGGATGCACAATACTTCTTTAGCTCCTGAATTATCAGCTACTGCTAGTCTTGATTCTTGTTGTATCATTACTAAAAATTATTTAGCTCGTTCTATAACTTCTACTAGTCTCCAGTTCTTTGATTTACTCAAAGGTCTAGTCTCCATAATTCGAACAGTATCGCCTAAATGGCAATCGTTGTTTTCGTCATGTGCGACAAATTTAGTAGTTTTTTTGACAAACTTACCATACTTAGGGTGTTTTACTTTTCTTTCTACAGAAACAACGATCGATTTTTCCATCTTATCGCTAGCAACTATCCCTATACGTTCTTTTCTTAAATTACGCTTTTCCATATAAGCTAATTCTAAATTTTAAAGAGGCAATTAAGCCTGCGCTTCACGTTTAGTCAATTCAGTACTTAGTCTTGCAACTATTTTTCGTACTTTCTGAATCTGTATTGGATTTTCCAATGGGGCAACACTATGAGTTAATTTTAACTTAGATAATTGCTCCGAAAAATAAACTACACGACCCTTCAAGTCTTCTACTGAAAGCTTTGTGATTTCTTGCATCTTCATATTAATTACTATTTTTCAGGTATAACATAATCATTGCGGACAACGAATTTACATTTTACTGGCATTTTTTGAGCTGCCAAACGTAGAGCTTCTTTTGCTGTTTCGTATGGTACACCATCCGCTTCAAACAAAATACGTCCTGGTTTTACAACTGCTACCCAGTGACTCGGAGCACCTTTACCTTTACCCATACGAACCTCAGCTGGTTTTGACGTAACTGGTTTGTCTGGGAAGATTCTGATCCACACTTTTCCTTCACGTTTCATAAATCTTGTAACCGCAATACGCGACGCTTCAATTTGACGTGATGTAATCCATGCTGGCTCTAGAGTTTTAAGTCCAAAAGATCCGAAAGATACAGTACTACCTTTGTGGGCAATCCCTCTATTTCGTCCTTTTTGAACTCTTCTAAATTTACTTCTTTTTGGCTGTAACATCTTTTAAAAATTTTACTGTCCTAAACTTATTTTTTCTTTCTTTTATTTCCCATTGGTTTACGTCCTGCTCCCGCTCCTGGCTTCCCTGGAGTTGATGCTGACATTCCCACATTAGGAGAAAGGTCACGTTTTCCATACACCTCACCTTTACATATCCACACTTTGATACCCAAACGGCCATAAGTTGTATGAGCTTCTGCAAGCGCATAATCGATGTCAGCTCTGAACGTATGTAACGGAGTACGTCCATCCTTGTACATCTCTGAACGAGCCATTTCTGCACCATTGACACGTCCGGAAATTTTGCATTTGATTCCTTCAGCGCCCATTCGCATTGTACTCGCAATAGACATTTTAATTGCTCTTCTAAAAGAGATACGAGCTTCAATTTGACGAGCGATACCATCAGCAACTAAACGAGCATCCAATTCTGGACGTTTCACCTCGAAAATATTGATTTGAATATCTTTTTTCGTTATTTTTTTTAACTCTTCTTTTAATTTGTCAACTTCTTGTCCACCTTTACCGATGATTACTCCTGGTCTTGCTGTATTAATTGTTACAGTAACCAATTTTAGAGTTCTTTCAATAATGATTTTCGCAATATTAGCTCTAGATAGACGAGCACTTAGATATCTACGGATTTGATCATCTTCTACAAGTTTTTCCTTGTAATCATTTCCTCCATACCAATTTGACTCCCATCCGTGGATAAAGCCAAGTCTATTTCCTATTGGATTTGCTTTTTGTCCCATCTTATGCTACCTTAATTGCACCATCAACTGTAATGGTAACGTGATTTGATCTTTTTCTTACTCTGTGAGCTCTTCCTTGTGGAGCTGGTTGAATTCTTTTCAACATTGCACCACCACCAACTTCAATTGACTTAACAACTAAAGTTTCTTCTTCAATGCTTTTTCCTTCATTTTTAGTTTCCCAGTTAGCAATTGCAGAACGCAATAACTTACCTAAACTAACTGAAGCATTTTTAGAATTGTGTTGCAAAATGTTTAAAGCTTTATTTACTTCAACACCTCTTACAAGATCAGCTACTAATCTCATTTTTCTTGGAGCAATTGGAGAATCATTCAATTTAGCGAAGGCCAAAGTAGTCCTTGCTTCTTTCATGTTCTCAGCTCTCAATCTTTTTCTAGCACCCATACTATATTGCTATTAAATTCTATCTTTTTTTATCTTTCTTATTACCACCATGACCACGGAAGTTACGAGTTGGAGAAAATTCCCCCAATTTGTGACCTACCATGTTCTCTGTAGCAAAAACTGGAATAAATTTATTCCCATTATGTACAGCGAATGTCAACCCAACAAAGTCAGGTGTGATAGTAGAAGCACGAGACCAAGTTTTGATCACTGCTTTGCTTTCTGATGCTTTTGCATTATCCACACGTATCATTAACTTGTAATGTACAAACGGTGGTTTCTTCAACGAACGACTCATATCCTATTTATTTTTTTCTTCTAGAAACGATAAACTTATCTGAATATTTTTTCTTGTCACGAGTTCTGTAACCTTTAGAAGGGATAGAATTACGTGATCTTGGATGGCCTCCAGAACTTCTTCCTTCACCACCACCCATTGGGTGATCCACTGGATTCATCACAACACCACGTACACGTGGACGACGACCCAACCATCTAGATCTACCTGCTTTACCAGATACTACTAAATTGTGTTCAGAATTAGATACTGATCCGATTGTAGCTTTACAAGTCGTTAAAATTAATCTGATTTCACCAGAAGGCATTTTAACGATAGCATACTTACCATCACGAGCGTTCAATTGTGCATAAGTACCTGCACCACGAGCAACTGCTCCACCTTTACCAGGTTTTAATTCAATGTTATGAATTACTGTACCTAGAGGAATATCACTCAAGAAAAGTGTATTTCCAACATTAGGAGCTGCAGTTTTTCCTGAAACAACTGTATCACCAACTTTTAATCCGTCTGGTGCAACAATGTAACGTTTCTCTCCATCTGCATAGAATAATAAAGCAATACGAGCTGTTCTATTCGGATCATATTCGATCGAATTTACAGTAGCTGGTACTTCTTCTTTATCACGTTTAAAATCAATAATACGGTATTTTTGTTTGTGACCACCTCCAATATAACGCATGGTCATTCTACCGTCATTATTACGACCACCATTTTTACTGATACCAACTACTAAGCTCTTTTCAGGAACTCTTGTAGTGATTTCTTTGTAATCACTGTTGATCTTGTGTCTTTGCCCTGGAGTTGTAGGCTTGAATTTCTTAAGACTCATCTTTTTGAACTACTTAAAAATTAGTAAACAAATCAATCGTTTCTCCATCTGCTACTGTCACAACTGCCTTTTTCCAAGGGTTGTTAGGTTGCTCAACGATACCTCTATTCGTGTGTTTCACTGAGGATTTACCGCCACCATATGTCATTGTACGAACTTCAGTTACATGAACTGAGTACAGTTTCTCGATAGCATTTTTTATTTCAATCTTGTTAGCCTTTTTATCAACTGAAAAAGTAAAACGGTTGAATTTCTCACCTGCCGCTGTAGCTTTTTCTGAAATGATAGGCTTTTTGATAATTACTTTCATTCCAATTAGTTTAAGATCTTTTCGATAACTTCAATTGAACTTTCAGCCATAACAATTTTCTTCGCATTTAATACATCGTATGTATTTACTGAATCAGCAGTTACAACTTTAATTCTTCCTAGGTTACGTGATGACCAATAAACATTGTCATTTTGAGAACCTAATATCATTAAAACTTTTTCGTTTTCTAGTTTTAAACCAGCCAACAAAGCTTTAAATTCTTGTGTCTTTGGAGACGCCATTTGCAAATCTTCTAAAATCAAAATAGATTCTGATTTCATCTTATAAGCAAATGCAGATTTTCTAGCTAAACGTTTTAATTTAACGTTTAATTTGAAATGGTAATTTCTTGGACGAGGTCCAAAAATACGACCACCACCTACTCTAGTTCCAGATTTGATGTTACCAACACGGGCACCACCAGTTCCTTTTTGTTTTTTAATCTTTCTACTAGATCCAGCTATTTCAGCTCTCTCTTTAGCTTTATGCGTTCCTTGACGACGATTTGCCAAGTGTTGCTTTACGTCTAAATAGATTGCATGATCATTTGGTTCAATACCAAAAATAGCATCTGAAAGAGTTACTTTCTTAGAAGTAGCTTTTCCTTTTGAGTCAAATACTGTTACTTCCATTAGTTTTGCAAAATTACGGTTGAACCTTTAGCTCCAGGAATAGACCCTTTCACTACTATCATATTCTTATCAGCTAATACTTTAAGAATTTCAAGATTCTCGATCATCACTCGAACATTTCCTGTTTGACCAGCCATACGCATTCCTTTGAATACACGTGCTGGATAAGAAGCTGCTCCAATAGATCCAGGTGCACGCAAACGATTATGCTGACCGTGTGTTGCTTGACCAACTCCACCGAAACCATGACGTTTCACTACCCCTTGGAAACCTTTTCCTTTTGACGTACCAACTACTGCAACGAACGTACCTTCCTCGAAGATATTCACATCCACTACATCACCAAGATTTAAGTTATTAAACCCTTTAAATTCAGCTAACTTCGCTTTTGGCGTTGTTGTTGCTTTTTTAAAGTGACCTTTCAATGCATTTGGAGTGTTTTTTTCTTTACGCTCTCCAAATCCTAATTGAATGGCTTCATAACCATCTCGGTCTTGTGTTTTAACCTGAGTTACAACGCAAGGACCAGCCTCTATCACTGTGCATGGTGTAGCCTTACCCTCGGCACTGTAGATGCTAGTCATTCCGACTTTTCTACCAATTATTCCCGGCATACTTTATTTATTAATTAAACTTTAATTTCTACGTCAACTCCACTAGGAAGTTCTAATCTCATCAATGCATCAACTGTTTTAGAAGATGAACTGTAAATGTCTAAAAGACGTTTGTACGAGCATAATTGAAATTGCTCACGTGCTTTCTTCATTACGTGTGGAGATCTTAATACTGTGTAAATTCTTTTGTGAGTTGGTAATGGAATTGGTCCACTAACTACCGCTCCTGTAGCTTTTACTGTTTTTACGATTTTCTCAGCAGACTTGTCTACCAAATTGTGATCGTAAGATTTTAATTTAATTCTAATTCTTTGGCTCATTATAATACTATTAAGCGTTGACTTTTCCTTGAACTTTCGCGATTACAGCATCAGCAACATTTCTTGGTGCTTCTGTAAAGTGTGAGAACTCCATACTTGAAGTTGCACGACCAGATGTAATTGTTCTCAATTGAGTTACATATCCAAACATTTCAGATAATGGAACGTCGGCTTTAACAACTTTAGATCCTGCTCTATCATCCATACCTTTCATTAATCCACGACGACGGTTCAAATCACCTACAACGTCACCCATGTTAATTTCTGGTGTTACCACCTCTAATTTCATGATAGGCTCTAATAAAACTGGTTTACATTTTTTAAGTGCATCTCTGTATGCCATTCTTGCACAAACTTCAAAAGATAAAGCATCTGAATCGACATCATGATAAGATCCATCAAGTAAAGTTACTTTCATTGAATCAACAATGTATCCAGCTAATACTCCATTTTTCATAGAATCTCTGAATCCTTTTTCTACAGAAGGAACAAATTCACGAGGAACGTTACCACCTTTTACAGAATTGATGAATTCTAAACCTGTTTTTTCCGGATTATCTTGCGGTTCAATTCTAACTAAAATATCAGCAAATTTACCACGACCACCTGATTGTTTTTTATAAGCTTCACGGTGTTCAACAGAACCAGTAATTGTTTCTCTATAAGAAACTTGAGGTGCTCCTTGATTCACTTCAACTTTGAATTCTCTTTTCAAACGGTCAATAATGATCTCAAGGTGTAACTCACCCATTCCACTAATAATAGTTTGTCCAGTATCTTCGTCAGTATTAACTCTAAAAGTTGGATCTTCCTCAGATAATTTATTTAATCCAATTGATAATCTATCCGTATCAGCTTGAGTTTTAGGCTCAATAGCTAATCCGATAACTGGATCAGGGAAATTCATAGACTCAAGAATAATTGGGTGTTTTTCATCACACAACGTATCTCCAGTACGAATATCTTTAAATCCTACAACCGCACCAATATCACCAGCACCAAGTTCTTCCACTTGATTTTGTTTATTTGCATGCATTTGGAAAATACGAGAAATACGTTCTTTATTATCAGATCTTGTATTGAATACATAAGATCCTGCTTGCAAGTTTCCTGAGTAAGCACGGATAAAACATAAACGACCTACGAAAGGATCTGTTGCAATTTTAAATGCTAAAGCCGCAAAAGGCTCATCATAAGAAGGTTGACGAGTTACTTCTTCACCTGTTTTAGGATTAGTTCCTGTAATACCTTCTACATCCATTGGTGATGGTAAAATTTCCATTACCATATCCAACATCGCTTGAACTCCTTTGTTTTTAAAAGCAGAACCACACATCATAGGAACAACTTTCCCAGCGATAGTAGCAGCTCTTAAAGCATCAAGAATTTCTCTTTCAGTTAAAGAATTAGGATCTTCAAAATATTTTTCCATTAAAGTATCATCGAATTCAGCTACTGCTTCCAATAATTCTTCACGTAATTGTTTTGCTTCATCTAAAATATCAGCTGGAATTTCAATTTCTTTGAAAGTCATACCCATATCATGTTCATTCCAAACAATTCCTTTGAAATTAATCAAATCAACAACACCTTGAAATCCATCTTCAGCTCCAATGTTCAATTGAAGTGGTAAAGCGTGACTTCCTAGCATTTCTTTAACTTGTTTACAAACTGATAAAAAGTCAGCTCCAGAACGGTCCATTTTGTTAACAAAACCGATACGAGGAACATTGTAATTATTAGCTAAACGCCAGTTTGTTTCAGATTGAGGCTCAACACCATCAACAGCTGAAAACAAAAACACTAAACCATCAAGGACACGTAAAGAACGGTTAACCTCAACAGTAAAATCAACGTGTCCAGGAGTATCAATGATATTCATGTGATATTCTTGACCACGATATTGCCATTTTAATGTAGTAGCAGCAGAAGTAATTGTAATACCTCTTTCTTGCTCTTGCTCCATCCAATCCATTGTAGCACCACCATCATGAACTTCACCAATTTTATGGTTTACTCCACCATAATAAAGTATACGTTCTGTAGTAGTTGTCTTACCTGCATCAATGTGGGCAGCAATACCAATATTTCTAGTAAATTTAAGATCTCTAGCCATTACTATTAAAATCTAAAGTGTGAGAATGCTTTGTTTGCCTCAGCCATTCTTAAAGTATCTTCTTTTTTCTTGTAAGCAGCGCCTTCTTCTTTCGAAGCTGCGATAAATTCAGCAGCTAATCTATTAGCCATTGTTTTTTCATTACGCTTACGTGAATAACCAATCATCCATTTCATAGCTAAAGACTGTTTACGGTCTTCACGAACTGGTGTTGGAATTTGGAAAGTTGCCCCACCAACACGTCGGCTTCTCACCTCTACGCTTGGAGTTACATTCTCTAAACCTTTTTTAAATATATCTAAACCTACAGAGTCCTCAATTTTAGATTCGATAATATCGATCGCATCATAAAATATTTTAAACGCTAATGTTTTCTTCCCGTCGTACATTAAATTATTAACGAACTTAGTTACCAGAACCTCATTGAAACGTGGATCCGGAAGGATGGTAATCTTTTTGGCTTTTCTTCTTCTCATCGTATTAAAGCTTTAAAATTATTTCTGTTTAGGTCTCTTAGTTCCATACTTCGAGCGACGTTGTGTTCTTCCTTCAACACCTGCTGTATCTTCAGCTCCTCGTACGATATGGTATCTTACCCCTGGAAGATCTTTAACTCTTCCGCCACGTACAAGCACTAATGAATGCTCTTGTAAATTATGACCCTCACCTCCGATGTAAGCGTTCACTTCCTTACCATTAGTAAGACGAACTCTGGCAACCTTACGCATTGCTGAATTCGGTTTTTTAGGTGTAGTGGTGTAAACTCTTACACATACTCCTTTACGCTGTGGACAAGAATCAAGTGCTGCTGACTTGCTCTTTTTAACCACTGCAGTTCTGCCTTTGCGTACTAATTGCTGTATAGTTGGCATATAAACCTTTTAACTTTTGTGAATAATAAAACACCCCAAAAACACTTTTTGGGACTGCAAAGATACTAGTTTAATTTTATAAACCTAAGGTATTCGTAAAAAAACATATCTTTTTTCACATTTTTATGTGCGTATCTTTTTTTTTTAGTGAATTGACAATCAATTAATGTTTGAATTTTGACATGAAAAAATTAAACAATTACATTTCTATGTAAATCTAAATAAAAAGACTTCTTTTGTAGTAAAATTTAACACCAAGAATTAAATAGTCAAAAAAATTATGCGTTTAAAAATTAGCACCTTTTTTATCATTCTAATCTTACTCAGCTTTACAAAACACAATAAAACAATACGTGATCAATTAAAAGATTACTCGGTATTTGTTGATGTACTTACAACAAAAGAAGGTACACTTGATTTGAATACTCCATTAGATAGTATGCAATATTATCTAACAAAATTAGGGGATGAACTCAAAGAAGAACAATCACATATAGAATTATTCAAATTATACAGCAACATTACTTCTAAAATTCAATGTGGACATACGACTCTTCAGCCAACTAAAAATGTTATTAAAGAATGGATTAAACAAAAAAATTCTTTACCAATAGACTATGTATTATACGGTCAAAAATTATATACGAGAAAAATTGAGGATGAGGATAAAAAAACCGTCAATTATGGAAAATCCAACTACCAAATAACGGCAACTATCCCAAATAACTGTGAAATAATTGCTATTGACAATAAAACGATTAAAACATTAATCACAAAAATAGGTGAACATCTTTCATCAGATGAAGATGGAATAGAATTCAAATATTTTCAAACCAGTCAATTGTTTGAATTCTACAGAAAAATAACCTTTCAAGAAAAGCAAGATTCTACAAAAGTCACCTATGTACATAAAAAAGATACTATAGACAAATATTTATTCAATGGTTTTCCACCACTTAAAACAATTAATAAAAGACTAATTGAGTACGAAAAAACTTTCAAAAAAAACATTGAAGACATTGGTAAATTCAGCATGTTCAAAAGTAAATACGGTTACTTTAAATTTGTTTCTTTTAAAAAATGTAGAGGAAAAGAATATGCGAAATTTTTAAAAGATTCATTTACTACGTTACAAAAAAACAAAACAAAATTTTTATTAATTGATGTTAGAGGTAATACTGGAGGTCAAATGCAATCTTTGTTAATGAGCTATTTGGTAGGAAATAATGTTACAATTGGCAAATATCAAGTTACAAAACCAAAGAAAAGAAGTGAAAATAAAAACATTAAAAAAGGAAAAAAAGATTATACCAATCATAAAATATTATCATTTAGTCAAAAGATATTATTAAAACGAAATCCAGAATATGATTTTGCTTTAAAAACTCCACTTATAGAAGAAAAATTACAATTTAAAGGAAAAATAATAGTAATCACTGATGAAGGGTCGTTTTCAGCAAGTTCTTTTCTTGCTAGTAATTTAAAAACTTTAAGAAATGCTAAAATTGCAGGTCATATAGCAGGTGGTAGTTATTATAAAGGAAATGCTGGAACGCTTACATGTGTTTTGCCGAAATCCAAACTTACATTTATAGTAAATCCAAATACATTTAACACCACTTTAGTTGCTGGAAATGACACTCAAACTATAAAAATACCAGATCTAATTGTTGACCCAATATACCCTGATTCAAAAAAGAAAGATGAATGGTATTTAAGTAAAGTAGTAAAATTATTCAAAGAAAAATTTTACTAAAGCTCAACATAATAGTTGAGCTATAATTATTTTATATACTGTTTATGTTAAACAATAAATAAATGATTTTCTCTGACCATTCTTTTCAATAAAGGGTTTGGACGATATCTATCTTCACCATATTCTGAAAATAAATCTTCTAATTGAGAAAGAACATTGTCTAAGCCGAGATCATACGCCCATTGCAATAATCCTTTAGGATAATTGACTCCTTTTGTCATCGCTAAGTCAATATCTTCTCTCGTTGCTATATTCATAAATAAAGCATCGAAAGCTTCATTAATTAACATCACAATTATTCTATCAAAAATTTGTTGACCAATGATTAAATCTTCTTTTGGTTTTGGCATTTCTACACCTTCAGAATAATCATAATAACCTCGACCTGATTTCCGCCCAAAAAATCCTGCTTCTGAATGTCTTTTTTGAGTGAAAGAAGGTTTAAATCGAGGGTCATAATAAAAGGCTGAAAAAACAGATTCAGTAACAGCGTAATTTACATCGTTTCCAATATAATCCATCAAAGTAAAAGGTCCCATTTTAAAACCTCCAATTGACGTCATAGCCCAATCGATCGTTGCAAAATCAGCGATTCCTTCTTCATATATCCGTAAAGCTTCACCGTAGAAAGGTCGAGCAACTCTGTTTACAATAAAACCTGGTGTATCTTTCGTTACAACTGTAATTTTACCCCAGCTATCAATTAATGATTTTGAAAAATGCAAAGTTGATTCAGAAGTTTGAACAGCTGGAATAATTTCTACCAATGGCATTAGTGGTGCTGGATTAAAAAAATGAATCCCTATAATTCTATTAGGAAATTTCAACACTGACCCAATAGAAGCAATAGATAAAGAAGATGTATTACTGGCAAGAATACATTCATCTGAAACAATTTTTTCAAGTTGAGTAAAAACTGCATGTTTAACTTCAATTTTTTCAACAATCGCTTCAATGACTATTCCACAACTGGCAAAAGATTCAAAACTTGAGCTGTAACTTATTTTGTTACTTGTTTCAATCATTTGCTCATTTGTCATTTTTCCTTTTTCAACTAATCTAGAAAATATAGTCTGAAAATTAGCTTGCGCTTTTTCTAATGCTATTTCATTTACATCAACCAACACAACTCTATGCCCAGCTTGAGCAGCAACTTGAGCAATTCCAGCACCCATAGTTCCTGCACCTAAAACTCCAATTTTTGAAATGTTCATATTCTATATTATTGAGTGTATTTATTGGATTTTAATTCCCCTTAAAAACAGGTTTTCTTTTTTCAATAAAAGCAGTTACACCTTCATTAAAATCATAAGTCTTACCAGCTTCGGTTTGAAGAATTTCTTCTACATTTAATTGTTCCGTTAACGTATTAGAAAAACTTTGATTCACAGCTTTTTTTGTTAAGCCTAATCCTTTTGTTGGCATTTTAGCTAAGTTCTGAGAAAAAGTTAAAACTTCATTTTCGAACATTTCATCATCCACAGCTTTGTAAATCATGTTCATTTTATCAGCCTCTTCAGCCGAAACTTTATCTCCAGTCATCATTAGAGCCAACGCTTTTTGAGAGCCAATAATTCGTGGAAGAAAAAATGTACCTCCTGAATCTGGAATTAATCCAATTTTAGAAAAAGCTTGAATAAAACTAGCACTTTTTTTAGCAATTGTAATATCACAAGCTAAAGCAATATTTGCCCCAGCTCCAGCAGCTACACCATTCACTGCAGCAATTATTGGTTTTTCAATATTTCGGATTCGTTCTATTATCGGATTATAATGTTCTCTAACGATCATTTTTAATTCAGGTCCATTTGGATCAGTTGCTTCTGCTAAATCTTGTCCAGCACAAAATGCTTTTCCTTCACCAGTAATTACGATAGCTCTTACTTCATCATTCTGTTCACAATCATCTAACGCTTTTTGAAGCGCTAATGCCATTGATTTATTGAACGAATTAAAAACTTCAGGTCTGTTAAGTTTTATTTCACAAACTCCGTGATTATGTTTAATTAATAATTCCATTAAATATTTTTTTCACGAAGATAAGAAGGTGATTTGAATAAAGAAAGTCAAATAGTTAAAATTAAGCAAAAAAAAAATCTCGTTTTAAAGAAAACGAGATTTTAAATATTTATATAGATAAATCAATTATTATTCGGATCATTTGGATCAACAATTTCGCCCCCTGTTGATACACCTCCAACAACTCCTGTTCCATTATCAATAGTTGTATTTCCATTATTCGGATCATTTGGATCAACAATAACAGTACCTTCAATATCTGCATCATTTCCACCAGTAACATTAGTCCCTGTTAAATCAGAAGATCTCCAAACTGGAGATGATGACTTATCCGAATTTCCGTCAATTTTATTTGGAGAAAACACTTGTTTAGTACAAGATGAAACCACCAATACAATTAAGAGAATATATATATATGTGAGCTTTTTCATAAAACTTTATTAATATCTAAAACAAATATATATAAATAAAACTAATCTTCCAAATTTTCAAAAGGAATTTTTAATATAACTCTTGTTCCATTGATTAAACTGTAGTCTTCATTGATTTGAAATGGTCCAATAATTTCAAAACCTTTGTTCGAAATCTTTTTAATTAAATCAATTCTTTTAGCTGTAATCTCCATTCCTTGAGATTTATGATCTCCTTTTGAATCTTGTTTTTCTTCCAAACTATTTTTTATCCCAATACCATTGTCATCAATAATAATTGTCAATATATTTTTTTCCATTGTAATCAAAATTGAAATCAATCCTTTTTTATCTTCATTTGGCAAAATGCCATGAATAATACTATTTTCAATAAATGGTTGAAGTAACATCGCAGGTAAAACTACGGATTCTGTATCAACTCCATTACATTCAACTTTGTAGTCGAATCGATCTTTAAAACGCATTGCCTCAAGAGATAAATACAAATCTAAACCCTCAAGTTCTTGAGTTAAAGTAATCATATTTCCTTCCTCGTTTGTAGAATCGAGATTTTTCCGAATTAATTTAGCAAAATTAGTTAAATATCTATTTGCTGATAGCCGATCTTGTGAATTAATAAAATACTGAATAGAATTTAAAGAATTAAAAATAAAATGTCTATTCATACTTGCATTCAATGATTTTTGTTCAAGAGACATCAATTTAGATTTATATTCAGCCATTTCTACTTGACTTTTTTCTGTTTCTCTTTTCAATTTTAATTTAAACAATTGATAAGTAATAATAAAAATGAAAAATATACAAGTCAAAATAAACCACCAAGACTTATAAAAAGGCGGATTAATATCAAATGGTATTTTTATTTCATTTGATATTAATCCTGATGAATCAATAGATCTGGCATGTAAAACATAATGATTAGCGCTCAAGGATGTAAAAGAAATTAGGGTATTCTTAGTTATCGGCGACCAAGTTTCATCTAGCCCTTCTAACCAAAATTGATAATTCAAATGAGAATGATTCACAAGAGAAACTGCATCAATTTCAAAAATTAAATTATTTTTATTAAAAGGCAAAACTAATTCTAAAGGCAACCCTTTTTCATCTAATTTTTTACTGTATTTTGAATAATCAAACCCTTCATAATTTAATAAAATTGATTTTAAATGAATTTCAGGATTAATTGTTGATTTCAGATTTTTTAATTCAGTATATTTCACTAAACCAGAAGATGTTCCAAACCAAAAACTGCCTTTATCATCAAAAAAACTAGAATTATTATTCGTCTCAATATCAACTAATCCATCGTCTTTTCCAAAATGAGAAATTTTTATTTTTTTAATATTTTTATAATTTGTTATTACATATAATCCATTATTTGTTCCAACGTATACACTACCATTTTTAAAATTGAGAAAATTAATCAAATTTGATGATGGAATAGATGAAATATAAAGCTGATGAATTTGATTTTGAGAATAAATAAAAAGTCCCTCTTCAGTTCCAATCCATAAATTATTACTCTCATCTTTTTTTATACAAGAAATTCGTTTGTGAATTTTATTAAATTTTACAAATACACCTTTTCTGTATATGAATAATCCTTTAGATGTCCCACAAAATAATTCTTTATTAAATAATGATAGTGATCTAACTGAGCCAATTTGTTGATTTTTCCCTTTATTTAGAAGTGTAAATACTCCATTTTTATAAAGAGAAACTCCTTTTTCGCCACCAATATACATTTGATTAGCATTGACTTTATAAAAAGCTGAAATTAAATTTCCTGGTAATCCATCTTCTTCATGAAATACTTTCGTTTTATGATCTAATGACATTTGAACTAACCCATCCTTAGTTCCAAACCAATTAAAATTATTAACATGAAAAACAGAAGCCCAAACTTGATTATCAAAAAGTTTAATAAATGAAAATTTACCATCTCTGGTCATTTTCATCAAACCTTTATCAAATGAACCTAACCAAATTGTGCCGAATCTATCTTGATTTACACTTAATATCAAATCAGAAGACAGCCCGCTTAAAGTATTGTAATAAACGAATTTATCACCTGGAAATCTCAACAATCCTTTCCCTAAAGTACCTATCCAAATATTTTTATTTCCGTCTTCAAAAACAGAACTTATGGAACCAATAGGCAAACCTTTTGATTCATCAATTAAAATTGCTTTACCATTTGATTCAATTTGAATAACTCCAAAATTAGAAGTCGCCCAACAGTTATTTCTGGAATCAACATAAACGGTTGAAAATTCTGACAAAGGAAAATTTAAACCAACTTTAACTGTTTTTTTATTATTTGGATTGTATTTAAATAACCCATCTTGAAAAGTTGAAATAACAAGTTTACTTCCCCAAACTTCAAGTCCAGATACATTTTTATCTATAAGTTCTTCAATTGGTGAGAATGATTTAAAATCTTTGGTACGAAAAACACCATTTTTAGTCGCTAAATACAACTCATCTTTATAAATTAGAAGATCCCGAACCCTAGAATAGTTTTCATTTTTAACACCAATTTTCTTGAGTAAATTATTTTCAATTTTATACAATCCACTCCCATTAGACGCAATTGTAATTTTACCCTTAAATTTTACAATACTTTTAACATTGTTCGTTTTATCTTCTTCTTTAAAAGCCCAAGTCTGAAAAGTTGATTTATTATAACACGAAACACCGCCCTCATGACCAATCCATAGATTACCATCAATAACAGTCAAACAAGTAATTCTGTTGTTCAACAAACCTGATTCTGACGAGTAAGTAATAAAATCTTTCCCGTTAAACTTAGCTAGTCCACCAAAAGTACCTACCCAAAGATATCCGTCAAAATCTTCTGTGATAGCACTAACTTGAGATTGAGGTAGCCCCTCAGAAGTACTGTAGGAAACGAATGAATAATTCTGCCCAATTAATGAGAAGAAACAAAAGACAAATAAAAAACAAACAAAACCTCTCATTTAATAGGCATCTTTCAACATTTTAACAAAATCTGTCACTCTATTTCTCGCAACTGGAATTTGTTGTCCCCCTTTTAAAACTGCATAATGACCATCTTCATGAAGATACCCAGTTAATCTATTTAAATTAATGATATGCGATTTATGGATTCGACAAAATTTGGAAGGATCTAATATATTTTCATACACCTTCAATGTTCTAGTGTCTAAATATCGAGTTCCATCTTCAAAATAAATTGTCGTGCAATTGCCACTCGCTTCCAAATTAACAATAGTATCATCTTCAATAATTTTCAACCCTTTCGTATGACTAATAGCAATTCTATTGTTAGGCTTATTTCTAATGATTGAGTCAGAAAGATTACGCAAAGAATTGAAATAAGTAGGGAAATTTTGAGGATTATCGTTAAAAATCTTTTTTGTCTCGACTAATTTAGCTACTGATAGAACCAACTCATCTATATCAATTGGTTTCAAAAGATAATATGCTGCGTTTGCATTAAATGCTTTAATTGCAAAATCTTTAAAAGCGGTTACAAAAACTACTAAGAAATCCTTTTCTTCAATCTCCTCTAACAATTCGAATCCTTCCGATCCTGAAGGCATACGAATATCAAGAAAAACAACATCAGGTTTAGAAGATTCAATTATAGCTTTAGCCTGTTCTTTTCTAGAAGCCTCACCAATTACATCAATTTCAGGACAAAACTCCTCTAATAAAAGAATTAAGTTTTTTCTAGCGAATTCTTCATCATCTACGATTATAGCTCTCAGTTTCATGTTTTTTTAGTTTAGTTATTCTTGCTTAAATTTGGTTTAAAAGTGCAAGATAGTAGAAATATACATATATTAAAATCATTCTCTCTTAAAATTTAGAACAGTTAAAACAATTAAAGAATCAGATAAAAATAAATTAAGAACGGTTAAATCAATTTATCTTACAGATAAAATGTTTACTCTAAAAAAGAAAGAAAACTATTCTAGATTTGTATTATTAATTCATTTAAAAACAATTTATTATGAATACAAAACTACACACTTCAATATTATCATGGATTTTTAACGACAACGGAAATTAATTCACTCTTTTTGAAAATCGATCAAAAAATCAGAAATTATACATTCAACTTCTTTCGTAGATTCTATATGCGCCATGTGACCTACATTTGAAATCGTTTTAAGTTTTACATCTATATTTTTCAGACTTTCCTTCATTAATTCGAGAGGTATAACAACGTCTAATTCACCTTGAATGATTAGAAAATCAGAACTATAATTGATTAATAATTCATTTTGATTCATCCTGTTTCTCATTGCTAAGGAGGCATAACTAATTGCATATTTATCCATATTCAAAGAACTTTGAATTAGTTCTTCAATCTCATTTTTAGAAGCAATTTTATCACAAAACAAACTCGGGATAGCTTCACGAATAAACAATCCTTTATTTTTCAAAACAATTTCAACAACTCTTAATCTATCCTTTTTTTTAGATTCTGAATCTTCCCAAAAGTTTGAATTAAGAAGAACTATTTTACAACATTTTGTCTCTTTATCAAAACAATTATCAGAAAATAATTTTTTAATTTCTAACGCAACGTATCCACCCATAGAATGTCCAACAATAGAAAATTCATGAATTTTTAATTCATGAATAATTTCCAACACCTTGCTTGCCATGTATCTTATAGACGGTTCTCCGTTATGATTAATTTCAGATTCTCCATGACCAGGAAGATCAATAATGATCGATTTAAAATTAAATGCTTCTAAATCTAAATTTAACCACATCGATTTAGATTCTAAAAATCCATGCAAAAAAAGAACAGGGTGTCCTTCACCGAACACCCTGTATTTTAAAAAATCAAATTCCATTTTAAATTAATTCATCAACGATTCAATTTCATCTAATTCAAGTGGAATATCTTTCATCAAATTAAAAGGGGTTCCAGATTTCATTACAACCAAATCATCTTCTAGTCTAATCCCTAAATTTTCTTCTGGGATATAAATACCTGGTTCACATGTAAAAATCATCCCCGCTTCAATTGGAACATTCCAATGTCCAACATCATGTGTATCTAAACCAATATAATGAGAAGTTCCATGCATAAAATATTTTTTATAAGCTGGCCAATCTGGATTTTGATTTTTAACATCCGTTTTATCAATTAAACCTAAACTTAACAATTGAGACTCCATTATTAAACCAACTTCTTTATGATAATCATTTAAAAAAACACCCGGTACAAGTAATTTTTCAGCTTCTTTTTTTACATACAAAACAGCATTATAAACAGCCTTTTGTCGATCTGTAAATTTCCCATTAACAGGAATACATCTTGTCATATCCGAAGAATAATTAGCATATTCAGCAGCAACATCTAATAAAATGACATCACCACTTTTACATTCTTGATTATTTTCAATATAATGTAAAACACATGCACTTTTACCTGATGCAATAATCGGAGTATAAGCAAATCCTTTTGATTTATTCATCAAAAATTCATGCATTAATTCAGCTTCTAATTCATACTCCCAAACACCTGGCTTAGTATAAGAAAGTAATCTTCTAAAACCGGCTTCAGTAATTTTACAAGCTCTTTGCATTAAATCAATTTCTATTTGATCTTTAATTGCTCTTATAGAATGCATGATTGGAGCACTTTTTCGTACAATATGAGCAGGATAATCAGATTTAACTTTTAAAATAAATCGATCTTCTCTTGTTTGAACTTCTGTATTTGCTCTTAAATGTTCATTTGTATTTAAATAAATAGATTCAGCCTCAGCCATCATTTGTTTAAAGATGACTGGGAATTGATCCAACCAATAAACGGTTTTAATCCCAGAAACTTCAAACGCATCTTCTCTTGTTAATTTAGCACCTTCCCAAACAGCAATATGCTCGTTCGTTTCTTTTAAAAATAATACTTCACGGTGCTTTTCATTCGTACAAGTTGGAAAAATCACTAAAATACTTTCTTCTTGATCTACACCGGATAAATATAAAATATCTCTATGCTGTTGAAAAGGCATAGAACTATCAGCACTTATTGGAAAAATATCATTTGAATTAAAAACAGCAAGAGATTTAGGTTGCAACATAGATGCAAATTTCGCCCTACTTTTTATATATAATGTGTTGTTTATACGTTCGTATTTCATATCGGTTTTATTTTATAATTTTTAAAGGCTGAAATTACTAAAAATAATAGACGAAAAGTAACCTTTTATCAACCAAAAATAATATTTATTTAACATTTTCACATAAACGTAAATAGATTACGTTCATGCAATAGATCTTTGTCTTATAAATTTAAAATAAAAGTTATGAAAGCAACAATCGACAAAATGGAAATCAGTCAAATAGTATTTGAAACAGGGGATTCAGATGTATTTGTAAATGCAATAATACAAGAAGACAAACTATCTTATGAGACACAATTAATCATCGGTTTTTCAGATTTAAATTATTTAATCAATAAAATGCAACAAAAACTAAATAACGAAACAGATATTTCATCTTTATTTGAAAGCGAAAAAATGTATAATGGAAATTTAATGTACACCTTAGATGTGAATAAAAAAATAAATAATCGATTTTCGCTGGATTCAATTTCTTTTGGAAATGGTGTAAAACAAATTAGAGCGTAATAGAATAACTGCACATAAAATTAAAAAAAAAAGAATAATAGCACTCATGTGAGATAAAAGTTGTATTTTAGTGACGTATTTTAACTGGCATTAAACTTTCTACAATACGTAAAACTATGAAAACTAATACTATTATTTTAATAGCAGTCGCTATTTCGAGCTTTTTTTCATGTATAAAACATGAAGTAATACCTGCACCAACACCATCTGTAAAATTAAAATCACAATTTAAAGGTTACATTGACGGCTCTACCACTTTAACAGAATTTAATGAAGGTGTAAATGGCTATACATGTGTAACAAACAATAGTGTCCTATTACAGACTACAGCGATTTACTATAGTTCCATATCATCCACAACATTACCTACTATTTCTCCATCAATTCGTATCGGACTTGGAACATTGTCATGGAGCGGAGCAGCAACTCCTTCATTAGCTGAATTTAACTCTTTTTTCACAACAAATATAATTCCACCATATACAAATGGAGCTGTTAACGGTTTTGAAATACAATATACAACAGCTGAAGGTGCAGTATATACATCTAAAGCTTCCGGATCATCTTCAACCTCCACAACGACAACGCAATTTCAAGATAAAACGTTTTCAAATATCACACAAGAATCGGATGCTACAGGTGATTATTCTAAATTCGTATGTAGCTTTAATTGTTATGTATACTGGTCTTCTGGAACACCTGCACCAGCAGATAAAGATTCTATTAAAATACAAAGTGGACTTTTTAAAGGGTGGTTTAAAAAATAATTATTAAATTCAACTTTTATAAGTCAGTATACGAATACCTAATTTATGAGTTTGAGTTTAAAAATAGCAATAATTGGAGATTATAATTTCACATACAATTCTCACCAAGCTACTAATCTAGCGTTAGATCACTCTGCTCGATTTTTAGATGTTGAATTGAGTTATTATTGGATAAAAATAAACGAAGCTGCTCAAAATAAAATTCAATTATTTGATCAGTATGATGGAATTTGGATAGCTCCTGGGCCATTTAAAAACTCTTTTTTCTTAAATGGAATTCTAGACACTATTTTACAATTAGACATACCTGTATTTTTAACAGGGGAAAGTTTCAGAACTTTAATTGAAGTCTTAATAAATAGAAATCAGTTAAATCCAAATAGTGAAAAATTAATTTCTGATAATTTAGTAGATGGACAACAATTTGAAAGACTAACTGTTATCCCACATTCTAAAGAATTATTAAAACTATACAAAAACCACAACAACATCGAATTAACTTCTTCTAGATACAGTATGTATCCTCAATTAATTAGTCAATTAGAAAATAAGTTTATTGACATTGAAGCTTATAATCAATTTGAAGAGCCAGAAGTTATCAGTTTAAAAAGTCATTCTTTCTTTCTGGCTTGTGGTTGTTGTCCTCAAATTTCTTCTACAAGAGAAATTGCTCATCCATTGATTTACACTTTTATGAAAGCTTGTTTGGCGTTTTCTAAGAATTCAGAAACTTTAAAATAAAGTAGAATCGTCTTTTGAATTTTCAAAAACTTCGTCAATTTGTAAATTACTTCCGTTGGCTGCATTAACAGCTAAAACGTCGCATCTTTCATTTTCGATATGACCAGCATGACCTTTTACCCAATGTAACACCAAATCAAATTTTGGATGAACGGCTAAATAACGCAACCATAAATCTTTATTTTTCTTTCCTTTAAATCCAGTTTTTTGCCAATTAAACACCCATTTTTTCGCAATACTATCAATAACATATTTAGAATCGGAATAAATATGAACAGGGTATTTATTCGTTTTTAAAGACTCCAAAGCAACAATAACAGCAAGTAATTCCATTCTATTATTTGTCGTCATTCTAAAACCTTCTGAAAGTTCCTTTACAACACCATTGAAACGAAGTAAAACACCGTAACCTCCTCTTCCTGGATTTCCTTTTGCTGCTCCGTCTGTGAATATTTCGATTTTCATTTTGCTAAGATAGTTATTAGACATTAAGACTGCAAGATGAAAGATTTAAAGACTGATGAATTGGTCTTTTAAATCTTTCATCTTAATGTCTGGAATCTAAAATTAAAACAACACACTAGACAACCATCTCTCCATTTCTTCAGTCGGCTTTCCTTTTCTTTTGGCAATATCTTCCACTTGATCTAAACTTATTTTCCCTAATCCGAAATACTTCGCATTGGGATGTGCAAAATACCACCCACTTACAGACGAAGCTGGTAACATTGCCAAACTATCTGTTAAAGTAACTCCAGTAATTTCCGTTGCTCCTAACAATTTGAAAAGTCCTGTTTTCTCCGTATGATCTGGGCATGCAGGATAACCTGGAGCTGGGCGAATGCCTTGGTATGTTTCTTTTATTAATTCAGAATTTTCTAATTTTTCTTCTTTAGCATAACCCCATAATTCTTTTCGAACACGTTCGTGCATTCTTTCAGCAAAGGCTTCTGCTAAACGGTCTGCCAAAGCTTTCAATAAAATTGAATTATAGTCATCGTGATCTTTTTCAAAACGATCGATGTGTTCATCCATTCCCATACCAGTCGTGACGACAAAACCACCCACATAATCTTTAATACCACTATCTTTTGGCGCAATAAAATCTGCTAAAGCAATATTTGGTTGACCAGCAACTTTTTGTGTTTGTTGGCGCAATGAATGTTGAATGTGAATTACTTTTGATCTTGTTTCATCGCTATATATTTCAATATCATCTCCAATAGAATTAGCTGGAAAAATTCCGATAACTGCGTTAGCTTTCAACCAATTTCCATCTACTATTCTCTTTAACATTTTTTGAGCATCAGCATACAAAGAACTTGCTTCAGCACCAACCACTTCATCAGTCAAAATGTTTGGAAATTTACCATGCAATTCCCATGTTTGAAAAAATGGCGTCCAATCAATATAATCTACTAATTCTCCTAATGAATAAGAAACAAATTTCTGAATCCCTAATTGAGATGGAGTAAAAATATCATTTTGATTCCATTCTATTTGAAATTTATTTTCTCTTGCTTTTGCTATTGTGTGTAATTTCTTTGCGTTTTTATGCTTTTCGTAATGTTCGCGTAATTTTTCATATTCCGCTTTTACAGCTGAAACATAATCCGTTTTCCTAACCCCTAAAAGACTTTCAACCACTGTTACAGCTCTTGAAGCATCTAGCACATGAATAGCTTGATCTTTCGTAAAATTCTGATCTATTTTAACAGCAGTATGAACTTTAGAAGTAGTTGCACCTCCGATCATTAACGGAATTGACAATCCAGCTCTTTCCATCTCTTTAGCAACAGTTACCATTTCATCTAAAGATGGAGTAATCAAACCACTTAACCCAATAATATCCACGTTTTCTTCAATCGCTTTTTGGATAATTTTATCTGCAGGAACCATTACTCCCATATCAATTACTTCGTAATTATTGCAAGCTAAAACAACTCCAACTATATTTTTTCCAATGTCGTGAACATCCCCTTTAACAGTTGCCATTAATATTTTACCTGAAAAAGATTGAACACCATTTTTTTCAGCTTCAATAAAAGGCAGTAAATAAGCAACCGCCTTTTTCATTACCCTTGCCGATTTAACAACCTGAGGTAAAAACATTTTTCCACTTCCAAATAGATCACCAACTATATTCATTCCATCCATCAATGGACCTTCTATTACTTCAATCGGACGTTTAAATTGATGACGGCATTCTTCGACATCTTCATCAATAAATTCAACTAATCCTTTTACTAAAGCATAGGATAAACGTTCATTTACAGAAACATTTCTCCAAGATAAATCAACTTCACGTTTTTTACTTTCTCCTGTTACAGTATCGGCATATTCTAATAATCTTTCAGTTGCATCTGTACGTTTGTTAAACAAAACGTCTTCTACATAATCCATTAATTCTTTCTCAACATTATCATAAACCTCCAACATAGAAGGGTTTACAATCCCCATATCCATCCCATTTTTAATCGCATGATATAAAAAGGCAGAATGCATGGCTTCACGTACTTTATCATTTCCTCTAAAAGAAAATGAAACATTTGAAACTCCTCCACTTATATGAGCTCCAGGGAGATTTTCTCTAATCCATTTTGTCGCTCTAAAAAAGTCTAATGCATTGTTATTATGCTCTTCCATTCCAGTCGCAACAGGAAATATGTTTGGGTCGAAAATAATATCATCTTGTGGAAATTTTACAACATTTACTAAAATATCATAAGCTCGTTTACAAATTTCGATTCTTCTATCGTAACTATCAGCTTGACCATCTTCATCAAAAGCCATCACAATTACTGCTGCACCATACCGTTTCACAGTTTTAGCTTGACGAATAAAGTTCTTCTCCCCTTCCTTCAAAGAAATAGAATTTACAACACCTTTTCCTTGAATACATTTTAATCCAGCTTCAATGATTTCCCATTTCGAACTATCAATCATAACAGGAACACGTGAAATATCAGGCTCAGCAGCAATTAAATTCAAAAAACGAACCATCGCTTCTTTGCCATCGATCATACCTTCATCCATATTGATGTCGATAATCTGAGCACCACCTTCCACTTGATCTCTAGCGACAGCAATAGCAGCTTCGAAATCTCCTTCTTTGATCATTCGTAAGAAAGCTCTTGAACCTGTAACATTTGTTCTTTCACCCACATTGATGAAATTACTTTCTGGAGTTACAATTAATGGTTCAAGACCTGATAATTTTAATGTTCCTTTGTATGCTGACATTTTTTTGTGCTTTTTATATTTGGGCGTTACCGCCGTTGGGACAGCATATATGCTGTCCTTACCTTGTTGTAGTTGGGACAGAATATTTTCTGTCCCTACAATTGTTTTCTTGGTTCATACGTTGCTGCCAATTTTGCAATTGCAGCAATATGATCTGGTGTTGTTCCACAACACCCACCGATAATATTGACCAAACCTTCATCCAAAAACTCTTTGATTTGATCCGCCATTAATTCTGGTGTTTCGTCGTATTTACCAAAAGCATTCGGCAAGCCAGCGTTTGGGTGAGCACTTACATTAAAAGGACACGTTTGATTCAAAATTTGTAAATAAGGTCGCATCATTGAAGCTCCTAAAGCACAATTCAATCCAACACTCAATAACTTCATGTGAGAAATAGAAATTAAAAAAGCTTCTGTTGTTTGACCTGTTAAAGTTCTTCCACTTTGATCAGTTATTGTCCCAGAAACCATAATTGGAAGTTCAACACCTCTAGTTTCAAAAACTTGATCAATAGCAAACAAAGCAGCTTTCGCATTCAATGTATCAAAAACTGTTTCTACCAGAAGAATATCAACTCCTCCATCCATTAATGCATTCGTTTGTTCAGTGTAGGCATCCACCAATTGGTCAAAACTAATACCTCTAAATCCTGGATCATTTACATCAGGAGAAATAGAAGCCGTTCTATTTGTTGGTCCAATAGATCCTGCAACAAATCTAGGCTTTGAAGGATTTAAAGTAGTAAACTCGTCCGCTACTTTTTTGGCAATTTGAGCACTGTGAAAATTAATATCGTATACATATTTCTCTAAAGCATAATCAGCTTGAGCAATCCAAGTTCCTGAAAATGTATTTGTTTCTGCAATATCAGCACCAGCTTCAAAGTATTGTCTATGTATGTCTTCAATGATTTCAGGACGAGTTAAAGACAATAAATCATTATTCCCTTTTAATGGATGAGAATGATCCTCAAACCACCCTTTTCGAAAATCTTCTTCTTCTAATGCATGGCGTTGAATCATTGTTCCCATTGCACCATCCAGAATAAGAATTCTATTTTTTAATATTTCCTGTAATTTTTCCATTTCACAATAAATTTTTAATGTCCAAAAGTGAACAAGTACAAAAAAATAAACGAAAATATGAATGAAAGTCAGCGAAAACGATTCAACTTATCTTTTCAGCCTGTAAGCTGATTGGATTTGGCACCTATTCCGTTTACGGAGGTTGCCAAGGTTTCAAAGGGCCTAATCCCTCCACCTTTCTTCATAAGTTTATTTGAATGAACGAGGTACAAAGATAAGATGAATAAAATCAATTTACAAAATAAAAATGTATTGTTATTACAAAACAAAGTCTATTAAACACGTTTAAACTAATATTTAAAAGATTAAAATAATTCAAATATGACAAGTTGTCAGCGATTTAGACAAGGCATAACTTTTGACAAGTATTTAGTATGAAAAAAAATAAAACGCATCCATTTGGTTCAACAATAGAAACTATTGTGTATCCTGGATTGTTGCTAATTATTTTATGGATTATCTTTTGGGGTGATCACCTATTTGATCTTGATTTATATAAATTAGGCGTAAAACCAAGAACGACAGAAGGTCTAAAAGGAATTATTTTCATGCCTTTAATACATTCAAAAAATGAAATCGCTCACATATTAAACAATTCAACTCCTATCGCATTTTTATTAGGAGCACTTATCTTTTTTTATAGAGAAATAGCGTTGAAAGTGTTTGTCTTTAGCTGGATACTAACTGGCTTATTTGTCTGGATATACGCCCAAAACAAAGGAGCTTATCATATTGGAATAAGTGGGATTATTTATGCATTGGCTAGTTTTTTATTTACAAGTGGGGTAATACGTAAATATTTACCGTTGCAAGCTATTTCTTTATTTGTTGCCTTTATGTACGGAGGAATGATTTGGGGAATACTGCCAATGGAAGAAAAAATATCTTGGGAGGGTCATTTAATGGGATTAATCATAGGAATTGTTTTAGCGTTCACTTACAAAACAGAAGGTCCAATCAGTCCAAAATATCGCTATGAAATCGAAAAAGAAATGGGAATTGAACCTGTTGATTTAGAAGGAATTTGGAATGAAAAAATTCGCTTAGCCCAAGAAAAAGAAATTCAATTAGAAAGAGAAAGACAGGGATTAATAATCGTTTACCATTACATTCCAGAATCACAACAAATTAAACACTCGGATGAAAATGTTCCTGAATAATCGCTAAACCTTTGGATGTTTCTTTCCAGCACGAAACATCAAATGAAAGACTTAAAAATTCACAAGTTTTCAAATCGATAAAATCATCTAATAAATATCCTGCAAAATCGGACAATCCATTATTGTGGCCGACAATTAATATATCATCCCCATGATTTTGTTCCCATAAAAACTTCAATAGAACATCCTTATCACATAAATAAAATTCATTTAAATAAACAATTTTAGCATCAAAAGAATTTTCTTTTTGAATAGCAGTAATCGTTTGCCTAGCTCTAACTGCAGAAGAACAAAATATGTGAGATGGATCAAAACTTTTAGATCTGAAAAATTCCCCCATTTTTTCAGATTGAAGTAAGCCTTTTTTCAATAATTCTCTATCGAAATCTTTTCCACTAATTGAAATCGGATCAGTTTTCGCATGTCTTAATATATGTAATCTCATCTTTTTTTTCGATGAAGATATAAAAAATTAAAGTATTTCCAACCAAATAAACAATCCTTTCGTTTATGTTAGAGATGATAAAAATAATTTGAAATAGATTTTATTTATTATTAAAAAAACTTTGTGTAACTTGCATAAAATCATAAAAATAGGAAATGTAGAACGCTTCATGCAAATCACGCCAGAAATACTAAAGGCCTGTTTACGGGATGATCGTAAAGCTATTAAACAATTGTATGAATATTGTTTTAAACTACTCATGCCTATATGTTATAGATATCATTCTCACAATGAAGACGCACGTTCATCATTAAATTTAGGATTCATGAAAATCTTAGGTGGAATTGAAGGAATTGTAGATCAAGAATTGAATTTTAATGCTTGGTCAAAAAGAGTAATGACAAATACGCTTATTGATGAATATAGAAAACAAAAAAATCATTTATCACATATTGCTACAAAAGAAACTGAAAAAGAATTAGACTATCATTCAGATTGCACAACTAATGAAGCAGAAAGTTCGATAGGTTGTGAAAACATAATGAGTTTAGTCAAAGAATTACCTTCTTCTACAGCAAAAGTGTTTAATCTTTATGTAATAGACGGTTTTTCACATAAAGAAATAGGAGAAATGATGAATATGTCAGAAGGAACATCCAAATGGCATCTTTCAACAGCTCGCAAATTATTAAGAGAAAAATTAGAATTGATTGAAAAACAAAATCAAAAAATGGTAGTATGAATTGGGAAGATGAAAATATAGACAAATTGTTTCAAGAAGCTTCTGCAAATTCATCTTTTGAATTTAAAGAAGAATATTGGACAGAAATGGAGGCTTTATTGCCTAAAAAGAAGAAAAGAAGAATACCCTATATTTGGATTTTTAGTGCAGTAGCAGGTTGTATATTCACTACATTTATTTTATTTTCTCCAGAAAATTCAAAAGAAAATAAAATTGAAAACAGTTCTATATCCAAAGATAATACAGCTAATAATGTCGTGTTAAATAATCAAACTGGTTTAGAAACAAAAACGAAATCTACAAAACCATCTTATTCAACACTACAAAAAGAGGGCGTTATAAAAAGAAAAAGTATCAATAAAACTTTAATGAACAATTTCTTAAAAGAAGATACTAAATTAATAGATTTTAATAATAGTAGTAGTAATATAAATAACTTTTTTAGTGATGAATCAAAAACAATAGATATTGCAGAATCAGTAAATAACGTCAACAATTTAGTCTCACTTCCATTCCCATCAAATTTTATTGATTTTAAAATAATTCCAGGCGAACTATTCATATCAAGAACTAAAAAATGGAGCATGTATTTTGATTTATCAACATCAATGGGACAATCAATGATTCGTTCAAATGAAAATGGATCTTCATTTAGTAAAGGATTTGGAATCGGAACAGGCATTAGTTATACATCAAATAAATGGAGTATATCAACTGGTATATCTTCAGAAATATTATTTTTTGACAATTTAATTATTAAAGAAAGAGCAAAAGTATATGGTTTTGGTGTTAAAAATTATGAAAACAAAATAGCTTATAATCAAATTTATTCTTTTGAAACACCACTGATGATAGGATTTAAACAAAAAAACCATCTTATCCAATTTGGAGTTGTACCCACTCTTTTAATAGGATCAAAAATGTCTTTCGAAAGTAAAGTTGACAATCAATTACATTCTTCTTCAATAATTTACGGGTACAGTAAAGGTCTGGTTAATTTTGGATTAAAACCTACTATTGGTTACATTTATAAAATTACTCCAACACTACAAATTGGAGCTAATGTACAACTCCAACTTTTCTCACAAATTGAATCCAATGTATTTGAAGGAATCGTAAATAATACACCCTTGAACGGACAATTCTTTATTAGAAAATCAATATTTATAAAATGATGAAAACTAAAACATATCTACTATTTTCCCTGATTACGATTCTTTTTTTATCCTGTCATAAAAAGAAAATTGAAGAAATTCCTTTAAGTAACGAACCAGTTTTTAAAGCGGAAGGTACTTTAAACGGTGCTAATTTCTCAATTATAGCAGGCGACAATAATGCTTATATGAATTCGTATAGCGAAACAATAAATGGAGTTACTAAATTTACAGGAAAACTGAGTGGCGAAGATATTGAAATTGAATTAGGCATCTTTGATGGAAACATTGATTCTCCATTTAATCTCTCTCAAATTCAAATTAACAGCTTAGATTGGGCAATAAATTCAACAGAACCATTAGCCGTATTATCAAAAAACAACTTTTCAAACGCATATAAAATAAGTCAAATTCAATGGTTTTCAGGAAATACATTATTAGGTACTGATGTTGCCTACATTACAGAACCAGGAATATACGATATTCTAGCATTTGTAACATTTTCTGACGGAACAACAGCAAGTCTAAGAAATGAATTAATACTTGGATACACCACCAACGCAAACTACAATTTGCATTTTGATCTATTCCCAAACGGTAATTTAAACGCTTATATTGACATTAATTCAGGAGATATTGCTGGTGTAACCTGGCTTATTGATGGGTATGAAGTAGAAGGAGCTATCAATGCAACAAGCTTATCAAAAAACCTTGATGACAATGAAGGTCATGAAATCAGTGCAACCGTACTTTTTACAAATGGGACACTTCGAACAAAATCATTTTATGTTGACGCAAGTTTGCATGGAAATAACATTCCAGATTTCACCACTTTTGAAGAAGAAACACCAAATGTACAATCAATTAAACAAGATTTTAAATCACTCTTAATCTTCAGACAGAACAATATTGAATACAGATCAGATTATCCGGAAAACACTTCAGGAGAAATTGAAATAGATACTATTGAATATTACGGATTAAATGATGATGGAAAAAAAGTTTACAAAATAACAGCTGAAATAAGTACAAATTTAAAAAATATGGCATCAAATGTTATAATTCCTGTTAATTTCAAAACTGTTTTCGGAATTGAAATTGAATAAAAAAATAATAAATCAAATAAATACAGAAGTTTAATTTAACTAGAATCCTTTAAAATGAAAAAACTAATACTACTAACACTATTACCATTAACAAATTTAAATTCTCAAATAACATTACATCAATCCGATTTTGCGACTGGAGGAGACACAATCAGAATGAGTACATCTTCAGATTTATCGATCAACTTTTCTTCAACAGGAACCAATTATAATTGGGATTATTCATCTTTAGTTCCGAGTTCACAAAAGCTAAAAGAATTTAGACCAAATACACAACTTTCAACATTATCTTCTTGGATTTTTGGAACATTTGCCCCGACCCAATACAAAGCCTCTTATTTTATAGAATCTTCGGATATTCCAATAAATCAAATAGGAACTCTATTAGGAGTCCCTATAACAGATATGTTTGCATTTACTAGAAATTCAGTCGATTCATTAACATCTATTGGTTTTTCAATGGTAGTAGACGGAACAGAAATCCCTTTTAAATCAGACACAATCGAAAAAAGATATGATTATCCAATCGATTTCAACAATACTACCTATTCAAGAGGATATACAAATATAGATTTAAATCCAATTGTTAATGCAATTTTTAGACAATACCGTCAACACTCATCTAATATAGATGGATGGGGTTCAATTACAACTCCTTACGGAACATTTAATGCATTAAGGATAAAACATGACATTACAGAATTGGATTCAATTTATATGGGTAATTTTTCAATATGGATACCAATTCCAGTACCACCTTCTTCTATCTATGAATGGTGGACAACAGGACAAAAAGAACCTATCTTAAGAATAACAACCTCAAATTTAGGAGGAAATGAAACTGTCAATTCAGTAGAATACAGAGATTCATATAGAGGATTAGACGCAGGATTAACAGAAATGTCAACAGAATTTCAAATATACCCTAATCCAGTAAATAATCAACTAACCTTAAAAACTGAAAAACAAATTGAGAAAGTAAATATTCTTGACATTACTGGAAAACAGATAAAAGAAATTACAAACATATCATGTAATCAACTAGAAATAAACACTTCAGAATTAATGAAAGGTATTTATTATTTAGAAATTCACTCAAAAGATCAAGTAAAAAGAGAACCATTTATAAAAGAATAAAACTAAATCTAAAAATATTAAGTTGAATAATTAACAAAAATTCAATCATTTGTTTTTTAAGCATTTAAAATCTATTGAAACGATGAATAATTGAAAAACATAGATAAACTAAAATATTCGATATTCGATAAAAAGTAGATTTTAAACATCTTCTTTAAGGTTTTGATAAATTGAATGTTAGTATCTGATAACTTTTTATTTAATTTAAATATTAATATTAATTTTGTATTGTTTACTTTTTTTATTAACTACTATATGGTGATAAAGTCTACCGTAAATATTATTTTTAGAATTGTTTCAGTTTTAAATCGGGCGATTTAAAACTGAATTTTATTTAATTTATTTATACATAGTATTTCTATAAATTACTATATTATATATGACTACAACTATGAATTTTCAATCACACTCCTGTATTTCAAAAAGAAATTTTATTTTTTTGAATTCAATTAAAATTTTTCAATTTAAAGGCAATTTTTATTTATTACTTGCTTTTTTAACATTCTCGAATTTATCTTTTTCACAAAAAAACAACACTGAATTAAAATTAATAAAAACCAATGAAACTGGTATTCAAGTGTATGAAAGTGGAGGAGTTGAAGGGTTTAAAAAAAGCGAAGATAATCGCCAAAATTCTCCAATAGAACGCAAACCAATATCTGAATGGACGATGGAAGAATGCGACAATGTGCTATATAGTGTAAATTTAAAAATAAATGCACTTGAAAAAGAAGGTTTTCCTGAATCTGAAATTGCTGAATATAGAAAATCTAAAACTGAAATTCTTCAAAGGAAAGACTTACTCTCTAAATAAATATTTAAATGAAAATATTACTACTTTTTTTATCGTTCACTTTGTTATGCATGTCTTTAAATGGACAAATTACTGCGAATGGAAATTCAGGAACTTCAACTACTGCTTATACTGATGGGTCGCCGAACAATAGTATTTATATTTGGCAAGCAAATGGTTTAACAACTGCTTCTGGAAGTTTAACCGCTACTCCCGGTACAGTTGGTACTGGAGGTCCTTACACTTTTGATTGGTACTACCATGATCAAACTACTTTTTCATGGGTTTGGCTGTCTAGTTCTACAGGTACAACATCTACTATTTCAGGCTTAGCTAGTGATGGTTATAGAGTCCAAATTAAAGATAATTCTTCCACTTTAGTTAGTTGTTATAACGCTTGGGTTTGGAATTTAAATGGTGAAGTTTCAATATCAAAAGTGGATCAATCTTGTACAGCCACTAATTTAACTGCTACAGTTGGAGGGAATACTTCTTTTACTTATTACAATCCACCATTACCTAGCTCATTAGTATCAGCAACAACAACAATTAGTGTCTCTTTTTCAGCTACTCATACTTACGTTTCTGATTTAGCTTTTTATTTAATCGGTCCAACTGACTGTGGAAATCCTGTTGTTGCTTTGCATCCATTAAGATCTGTACCTTCTGTATGTAATAATGGAGATAATATTAATAATTTAATTTTTACTACTGCATCAACTAGTGTCTTTGATATGGATCTTGCTGCGACTCCATTAACTGGTACTTATGGGAAATATGTAAATAATTCTTCTGCAACAGTCACAATTGATTGGTCAACAATATATGGTTGTAATGCAGCTTCGTCTGGATGGAAAGTACAAATTTTCGATTGTACGAGTTTGGATGTTGGTACTTTAACGAATGCATCAGTTAGTTTTTCTGGCTTAACTTCAGTTTGTGGGTCAGCTACTTCTGTTTCCTATAATTCTGGCGCTATATCTTCTTCAATAAATGATAATTCGTGTACTTCTGCGTCCGCATCATCATTTGATATTCCAGCATCAACAGCCTATACAACTCCTATCACAGTTAATGCAACTTCAAGTTATCTTTGGACATCTTCACCTGTAATCACTTATCCTTCATCAACTACTTCTAGTTTAACACAAAATGTTACAGGTTTGTCTACTGGGACAACAACTTTTACAGTTACTGAAACAATCAGTTATTCAACTTTACCTTCAGGTTCTGTTTCTAGTACATTTGTTGGGACGAATTCTTTTACAGTCATATCTCCAAGTGTAACAATTGCCTCAAATGATGCAGATAATACAATTTGCGCAGGAACAAGTGTGACATTTACTGCAACTCCAACAAACGGAGGAGCTGGTCCAACGTATCAATGGAAATTAAATGGTACCAATGTAGGGACAGGTGGAGCAACCTATACAACAACTAGTTTGGTAAATGGAGATGTTATAACCTGTGTACTGACTTCTAATGCAGCTTGTGCTACACCTACAACAGCAACAAGCACAGGAATTACAACAACCGTTAACCCAGTTTTAGTCCCTAGTATATCAGTTGCATCAAGTGATGCAGACAATACGATATGTACAGGAACAAGTGTGACATTTACTGCGACTCCAACGAACGGAGGTACAACACCAACATATCAATGGAAATTAAATGGGGCAAACGTTGGAACAGGTGGAACAACATATACAACAACTGGCTTAGTAAATGGAGATATAGTTACTTGTGTTTTAACTTCTAATGCTCTATGCGCTTCTCCAACAACAGGAACAAGTACAGGAATTACAACAACTGTCAACCCAATTTTAACACCTAGTGTTTCGATTGCATCAAGTGATGCAGACAATACGATTTGTTCAGGTACAAGTGTGACATTTACAGCAACTCCAACAAATGGAGGTACAGCACCAACATATCAATGGAAATTAAATGGTGTGAATGTTGGAACAGGTGGAACAACATATACAACAACTGGTTTAGTTAATGGAGATGTTGTTACTTGTGTTTTAACATCAAATTATCCATGTGCATCACCTACGACAGCAACAAGTACAGGTATCACAACAACAGTTAATCCTGTTTTAGTTCCTAGTGTATCAATTACTTCAAGTGATGCAGACAATACCATTTGTGCTGGTACGAGTGTAACATTTACTGCAACGCCTACAAACGGTGGAACAGCCCCTACCTATCAATGGAAATTAAATGGTGTCAATGTGGGGACTGGTGGAACTACATATACAACAACTGGTTTGGTTAATGGAGATGTTGTTACTTGTATTCTAACATCCAACGCAACATGTGTTTCACCAACAACAGCTACAAGCTCTGGTATTACGACAACAGTTAACCCTGTTTTAGTTCCTAGTGTTTCGATTTCTTCAAGCGATGCTGATAATACTATTTGTGCTGGAACAAGTGTAACATTTACTGCAACACCTACAAATGGTGGAACAGCTCCAACTTATCAATGGCAATTAAAT
>OBEQ011237049.1_pt1 | contig 66384 bp, 53 predicted proteins | sample 1670901 | NCBI WGS metagenome assembly OBEQ01 (sample SAMEA104232315, study PRJEB22302) | groundwater metagenome | biome: forest; feature: aquifer; material: groundwater | place: USA | collected 2011-08-07 | depth 5.4 m
ACTGCGGCGGGCGGGGCGGGGGCCCAAACCCCGACTACCCCCCCTCCCCCCCGCCTCGCCTTGTTTACCCGCCGAAGCTTTAGTGAAGGAGGGCTTGCCCGACCGAAACTCTTGAGTGAAGGCGGGAACCGGAGCGGAAAGGACGATTTCAGATTTTTCTTTGGCGACGATAGGACAGAAAGGGTTATTATCTCTCCACCTATTCCTTCTCTATAATAAATATTCCCTTAGGAGCTTCCATCTGATAAATGCCTGTACCTTGATAGAAAATTAGGCCTTTCCCCATCATGTCGTCCATACGGGCGATACGATTATTGAGCGTGTCGGCTATGTAAATACGCCCGGAAGCAGTGAGTTTGGCGTCGTGCGGGAGTCGAATTCTTGGGTCTGAACTGGCAGGCGGGAAAGTTATCCAACTTTTGCCAGCCATATCATTCATGCGTACTATGCGTCCCCCTTGAGTATTTTTATCTTCATCCGATATGTAAATGCGATCTTGTGCGTCTATTGTGATGCTTTGAGGTTCAAGGAACTGGCCGATACCGGTTCCATTTGTTCCGTATGTAACCCACCCAGCGCCAGTCAAATCATTGATGCGGACAATACGTTGGTTGCGGTCATCCGAGATATAAATGCGCCCCTGCGAGTCGAATGCAATGTCTTTGGGACCGTTGAGTTCACCCGGTTCTGTTGACGACTGCCCACAGCGGTCTCCCCCGCCCCTGCCATACTCCGTCCAGCCAGCACCAGTTATATCATCCATACGTACTATTCTGCAATTTCCGTTGTCCACAACGTAAATTCGTCCTTGTTTATCAAGCAGGACGCTTGAAGGCTCGTTGAAGTGACCCACGCTTCTGATTCCTTGGCTTCCGTAGCTTACCCAACCCCTTCCAGTCATATCATCGATGCGGACAATGCGATGGTTCAACGTGTCTGCTATGTAAATGTGCCCATCAGGTTGGACGAAGAAGTGGTTGGGCTGGTTGAACTGGTTCACGCCACTCCCAGAGGTTCCAAAGGAAACCCAGTTTTTTCCAGTCATGTCGTCCATTCTAATGATACGACCGTGCTTGAAATCGGTAATGTAAATGTAAACGTTTTCAGCGCCAGGGTCTTCTTTTGGAATGCCGACGAGTTGTTGTTGCGGTTGCTGTGCCGGCTGTTGCTGGTAGTTCTGTTGAGAACTTCCGCTATTAGGTTTGGGGGTGACCTTCTTTTCAAACTCGCACAACTTCACGCAACCAGGGTAGTCAGATAGGAGAGAACAATCAGATGGCCACTGCACGGCCTTACCCGTTTTCCAATTCTCGCACTTCTGATTCGGAAAACCTGCAGGGGAATTCGTGCATGAGGAGAAGCAACCAAAATCATTTCGTATTGGTGTTTTTATGGCTTCTTTTTGTGCTGGTGTTTTGGGGACTGCGTTTTGATTTGTCTGTTCAACCGGAGTAGAAGACGATTCACTAGAAGATGGCCCCGGGGTCACTTGCGTTTCTGATGCAGATTTATTCTGTTGCACCGATTGCTTGTAATACAAAACACCCCCGCCCGCAGTAACAAGTACTAATCCCACAATGACCATCAAGATAAGTTGTGAAAATCCTTTTTGGTTCATCATTTTTTAATTATAACTAATTTTTTTGTCCGGAAAAATAGTCGCTGACGAGAAAATACCGTTTTAATAGCGGCTACATCTATAAGGATAGTCCTTATAAACGTCATTACAGCTATTAAAATTATCGCAACGAGCGTTCCATTCTTGGACACACGGCTTAAAACAATTTTCCTTGCCAAAACATAGATGATCGCAATTAAATTCTGGTATATCGCTGCAATGTTTTGATGGCGGTGGAGTTGGCGCTGGAGCCGGTCTCGGAGTTGGCGGCGTAGGAGCTGGCGTAGGAGTTGGTGCTGACGGGGGTGGAGGCGGGGGCGCAGTAGAAACGCACTTAGCGCCGCCGCCAGATAAGCACTCAACATAATAACTGCTGTCAGTACAACTATAAGTTTTACCGTCATTACACATACACTTATTATATTTACCACCGTTGCAATTTGGGGCGGGTGGCGGAGGCGGTGGCAGAGGAGGCGGTGGCGGCGCATCCCCGACTGTCAAAGCAGTAGTTCGGCAAACTTCCTGAAAAGCCTTGTCATGAGCGCAAATTGTAAAAGTTTTGGATTCTTTTTGATTTGGTTTCCCTATTAAAACCCCGCCCGAGTAAAAATGTACATCCGGAGGCGGAGCCCCAGAGCCAGCTTTTAGTTGAAAACTATATGGCGGAATTCCCCCGGAGGCCTCAAAGGTATACTTATAATATTTACCGACAAATGCGTTCGGTAATCTTTCCGGAACAGAAAAATTTAGCGCTGGGGGTTTCGTGGGAAGCCCAGCGGCGTCCCGCAAATGTTCTAAAACTTCTTCTTTTGTTTGCCTTTGGCAAATCACGCTCACATTTTTGGAATCAACTTTTTTACCCTCAAGCGACATGGTAAACGACAAATCAATTTGAAAAGTAGCCGGACGGCCGCCAACATCAAGCGCTGATGTTAAATCAGTATAAGAATCAGTATAAGACCAGGAAGTTGATTCTCCATCATCAAAAAACCCGGAACGAGAACAATGATGCCAATCGGAACAGAAAAACGGCCCATAACCTCCTGATGTTTGAGTATCTTTTTTTAAAACCTTCATAGATAAGCTGGTATTTTTTGGCCCGCTGGCAAACCCAGCTACAGATATTTCATATTCCGAAGAACTAATGCGCTTGCAAGAAGATGAATCAATTCTAAAATCTGTTGATGCGGCTATCACGGCTGGCACAGAAAAGTTTAAAACCTCGGCTGGTTTTGCCCTTACATCAGGAGTAACGCTTGACGGGGAAGGCGGCTTTTCTGATGTTGGTTCTTTTTTTGAATTTTCTGCCGGTTCTTGGACAAGGCAAGGATCAATTCGGTAACGATATTGAAAATCGCGCTTTGCGTCTTTTCCGGCATCGGCGTCAAAAACCGAGTCCCGAAGTTCTTGAGGATTTACGGCGCGCTCAGGCGATTTCCTGAGCCAGTTGTTCAAAAGACAAGTAATCTGCGGCGCGGCAAAGGAGGTGCCGGTCCAAATTACATGCTTTCCCGCCATAGGAATTGCTTTTTCGCCGCCTACCGAATACATGATATCGCGGTCTCCTTTTGAGTAATTGGTATAGGATGAAATCTTTCCTGCGGGAGTTACCGCGCCCACCACAACGAGCCGCGAAAAACCCTTGCGGGAAGAAAGCGATTTGAAGATTGAAGTTAAATCGACACTGTCATTGCCCGCAGAATTTATAATTATGGTTTTTTTAACGCTCGCCACATCATCGCGGCCCAAAATTTGAATGAGAGTGGCAAAATATGCCTTACGCATCGCTTGCACGGCCGCGGCCGGAAGCGCTTTGCCGTTTTTGTCTTCCGCTTTCGGGCCAAGCGAAAGGTTAATAGTTATGAAAGGCGCGCTTTCGCTTGCTTTTATTTCGCGCAGAATTTGATAAAACATGGGCCACTCCGCTTCCTGGCAATTCTTATTTTCAAAACAGCTGTCCAGAATTTCTTTCGTGCATTCTGTTTGGAAATTTTTATAATAGCAAACCGCGGCGCCGTGCGAACGCTCGCGCGAAGGTTCCCCCCAGAAATCTAAAATATATTCTGCCTGATTTTTCTCTAAAAGAGTGTAGGGGTGCGCGTCTACTACCCAATCTTCTTTTAGAAGAATCTCAATAAGCCCTGCTTCCTTTCCAGCTGATACCTGGACAATATAAATACCTACGGTCGGGGCTTGGGCGATAACTTTCCCTCCGCGCCCCGATATAAATTCCTTTACTTTCTCCAGAGTTGTTTCAGCCGAAGTTAAAATCTCAATCTGCCCCGCGTAGGCCGGAACGCTCACCTCATGTCCTTCTTTAGTTACATATTTTACGGTCGCTGATTTTAGCGATATGTCAGGCGCGACAAAAGCATCTTTCAATAGTTCCTCGCCGCCCGAGAACACACCTATAAGAATCAGTATTAAAAATAAAACGCCGCCACCTATTAAAAGCCACTTGAAAGTTTTAGCGATCATACGGAATTTTTTTAGCACTACCTTCGCCGACTGGCTTGATAGAAACCTTCTTCGTTTTCAAGAATTCCGAAGTGATCTGGATATCTGAAGATTTCATTTGTTCCAATTATACATCTTAAATTCTGACTTAAGAACTGCCCTTAGACTCACTGCGTTCACTCGGGGCATTAGATTTTGTAACGCGCTTATGCGCTAACAAAATCTAGCGCGGAAGCGGGAGGAATCAAATCCTCGGCCTACCTATAGAGAAACACGTTTATAGTATTCCACCGGGGCAAAATCATCCGTTAGTACAGGCACGTCGTCGGCTATTGGCTTGTTCCAGGCCCGAGACAGAAATCCGTTAATCTCCTTATTGGAACTTTTCCATTCGGGAATTTTTTCTGATTTCAGCGCGACAAGCATGATGTTTTGAGCCTTGTTGGCATAGTTTGTATTTTGAACCGCAAAGAGAAAGACATGCGGAAAAACTTCTTTATAGGTGGCGTATTCGGCCCGGGCGAATTTTCCTTTTTCGCCTTCAATGGCCGAGAGAATGTTGACCATAATCACTCCCCCGCCGTTAAGCGCATCGTATTCTTTACGAACAGCTTCTTTTGTCGTCAACTGGAAAGGAATCGCCGAAGCCGAATTGAACGCATCGCCGAAAATGACGTCGTATTTCTTTTTATTCTCATTCAAATAAATACGCGCGTCTTGGTGGTAAATAGCGAGATTCTTTTCGTCCTTCAAGCCGAAATACTTCCTGGCAATCTCGGTCATACCAGGATCAATTTCAACCACATCCACTTTTACGTTTGGGTAATTCTTAATGAAATCCCGAGGATATGTGTAAGCGGAACCGCCAATCATAAGAACATCCATAGGGTTTGGCTCGAAATGGCTGAATAGTCGATAAAATTTGGTGTAATCAAAAACCAGATCATCGGTGCCGTCGGTAAACATAGCCGCTTGAGTACCGTAGGGGTCAGTTGCAAGAGCTAATATCGGCTTTCCGGTTAGAAAATCAATTGAATTGAAAACCCAAATACGATTATATTCGGTATCGACATCGGCCACCAAAACTTCTTGCTTTATAATTGAACCAACATAAGTTAAACCTATGAAAATAATTAATAAAAAAATTGCCGCCATAACCAACTTCCCCATTCTTTCGCTCCAAAGCAGTAAAACAGCCATAAGCAAAAGAACAACGGAGAGAATTATCAGTGAATTGGTTGAACCGAAATTCGGAATGATATAAAAGCCGGCTAAAAAAGTGCCCAAAATACTGCCGGACGTGGATATGGCGTAAAGGTTGCCCGCCGTCCTTCCGGCTTTGGCTACATCGCTCATTCTGAGTCTTACGGCGTATGGAGAAACCATGCCCAAGAGAAAACTGGCCGGCGCAAAAAGTATCAATGAAATTATTACTGACTTAACCTCGAGAACAGCTCTAAAATTTGAAATGGTCGCCGAGAAAATGTCCTTTGTAAGAGCCGAGAAAGCTATGGCTAAGGCGGAAAAAAGGATAATTAAAGCCAACGGCCTCGCGCTTGGTTTTCTGTCCGCCAAATAACCGCCGGCATAGTATCCGATGCTCAAACTAGCCAGAATTACTCCAATCAAACTGGTCCAAGCATAAATAGAGGTGCCAACATAAGGACCAATGACGCGCGACCCGACCAGCTCGAAAACCATAACGACCGCGCCGCAGATGAAGACAACAACTTCGAGCATGTATTTCGGGTTTGAAATCATTTTTTTGCGGCGGGGGTGAGATTCGAAAAATATTCCGTAAGTGCTTTGTCGAATTGTGGTGTTTTAGTCATTCCATCATTGTTTCTTCGGTATGGTATTGCTTTACAAATGTGCTTCCGGTTTTTTATCGTCTCGCCAATTCAAAAGAGTTCGAAAGGATCGCGCCTTTCCCAATCCAAAGTTTGCAAAATCCTGCTTGGCGGAGACGATTGCCGGAACTTTGAACCTAAAACACGGCTCAAATTCGAGAATCTTGATAAAAGTATACAGAAACTACGGGCTATCTACAAAGTTCACCCTGAATGGTTTGAAGTACCTAAACCAAAGTCGGACAAGAGACAAAATGAAATAGACTACTCAGTGAAATAAATTTGCCACGCCTTAGAAGAAACTAGATAATACTAGCTACTGTATTTTTTAAGTCGTCTTCTGCTTCATTTAGCTTTTCCTTAAGTTGATCATATTTAATTATTTTTTCCTTCACAAGTTCGTTTTGTTTTTCAAAAGGAATATAATCTATATAATACTTTTCTAAATCAGGCTTTGTGATTGTTAGTTTGGATGTTCCATCAGCCAAATCTGAAACAATTCTCTTTCTCATCGCTGCAAAGTACCAATTGTAAAACTCAAGATTAATTTTATACGGAGAACTTTTTTTGGGTGTCATTATAAGACACAAATTACTTGCGGTAAATTTACCTGTAATGTAATGAGTTCGACCCAAGGATCCGCCAGCTGCTACCGCATAGATAATCGCTTCTGTATCATGTGAAAAAGTGCTGTGTTTTTTCCATTCATTGGATGCTGTAATAAAATCATAATCACCGCCCTCATCAGCATCATCGCTTGCTAGTGTGCCTTTTTGTAGGTCAAACAAACTACCAATCTGAACCATCTCGTAATTACTTTTTCGTTTTGTTTGTACACCCGCACAATTAAGGACTCCCTTTCGATATATTTTCTTTTTCTGACATACTCCATCTATTTCCTTTGAGTTATTAATTGTGTCAAGAATATTATTCTCGATGTCATTCCATCTATTAAACTTGTCTACTCTTCCTTTATGCTGGATGCTCTTAAATCCGTCATCATCAAGATCATAAAATAAAACATCATCGTTCTGGCCGTGGGGTGTCTTGGTAAAACCAAAAATAGAAGTATTGACCGTTCTCTTTTGTTCCGTAAACAATGCCAACGGCATTTTAATTACAAAATCAAGTTGAGCCACTTCTAGCAATTCTTCGGTTAACCCGCCCTGATTATGAGTTAATGTGGGGGTGGGCATTATTATGATCAACTTTCCATTTGGCTCGATATAGTCTATTGCCTGCTTCGTAAATTTAATCGGATTATTGTTTTCGTATGGAGGATTAATGATGCACTTCGTAGGTTTCACTTTTCTAATATATTCCAAAATATCACCATCACTACTATTCACGATACTACCTTGACGTGTATCCAAAAGACTGCTTCTGAATAGTAGATTAGTCCTTCCGTCGCCGTGTAAAAACATGTTTGAACATGCTAACGCAAAAAGAACAGAATCATTTTCAAAACCAATAAGTTGTTTCTCTTTTATGAGATTAATTTTTGATAAGTCTCCTTTAGCCAAAGAAGTCATCATTTCCATTGACTCCATTAAAAAACCACCGGAACCAGTACAAGTGTCCAACACAACATCATCTTTTGTTAATCTAGCTAGTTTTACCATAAGACTTTTAATGTGATCCGGTGTAAGAATGATATTTTTATTGTCAATTTTTCCGGCTCTCGAAAGAAAAATCTTATAGGCTTTTCCTAGAATGTCTTGCTTCTCTTCGTTTAAGTATGGTTGAAATATCTTTGTTTCAATTGTCTCAATGATATCTTTATATTCGATGAGAGAGTAATCTATATTTTTTATAAACGAAAATTTATCTCTCCAACTATATTCTTTCGACAAATTATTTATTTTACTCTCTAATTGGCTTGATATCGCATCAACTATTGCTTTATTAAGATTATGAGATTCCAATACAGTTGCTTTGGTTGTTGTAAGCTCTTCTCTAGATGGAGCTTGAATTCCTTTATACGTACTTCTGAAATTACTATTTGTTAGAGCTATCATTAAACCAGAAAAGAATAAACTTCTGTCAGTATCTCTTATCTTATTTTCATTATTAAATTTTTTGTTTAGGCTTTTTAATATTAAAACAAGACTCTCGTCAGATACACTTTCACCATATTTGTTTTTATTAAAAGTTTTTTCAAGATCTACCAGGGAAAGTAGTTTGTCCTTTATAAGGAAGCTTTTTATTTCCTTACTACCTAAGATTTTAAAGAAGTATGTTACTTTAATTTGATTTAGCTCTTGCCCAGAAACAGCAACACCAACAACGTCTTTGTGGATTTTATTATTCTCCATATAAAACTTAACATCTTCTTCTGCTTCCGAGTGTTTTAACGGCTTGGCTTCAACTATAATTGCAAAACTTTTATAATCTAGGAAGAAATCAGGATACCCACTATGTGATGTACCCTTTTTCGATGTAAAACCAAACTCTGAAGGAATAGCTGATTTTTCTATAAAGGCATTGGGTCCGTAAAAACTTCTAAATAGGTTTTCCGCTTTTGTTTCACTAATTTTATTCATAGGATTTTGTATAATCGTTTTTCCAGTGGCTCATCTATCGATGTATTTGATTTAATAATTTTCGTCATAAATTTATTTCAAAGGTGGAGGATATCTACGTCACCCCACCAGCTTGCCTTAAGCATTGGGTCTATGTATTCAGCTCGTGTTTCTGATTCGTTCATGTTCGATACTATGCCATAAATACTTCCTTTCAAGAAGAGATATGTCCAAAAAAATTAGTGAAAATCCCCGTATGCAGAATAGTTTTCTCTAATCATTGCTTTCCATTGGGCAGTTTCGTTCCCGTCTCCAAGGTCATTTTTGTTATACGCCAAAAGAATATGCACCGTACTCGTGCTTTTGTGCACGGCTACAATACATCTATTTCCGGACGATTTTCTCGACTCTTGCGTACCATGAACACGGAACTCTGTTTTGCATATTTTTATTTCGTCCCTACTGCTGATAGTTTCCGCAATCGAAGTTTCTAGCAAAGAATCAAAACGCCTTAGCTCCTCTATGATGGCACGCAGAGTAACATCCCACGCGCCTCTATATTTTTTTTCAAACTTTCTTATATAATGGCGTTTCGCATATTCTTCAATGATGACTGTGTAGCTAGTAGACATGCGCTGGATCTTCCTGCGTGATCAATTCATAGGGAATAATTTCGTCGGTGTTGCAAAGTGTGTAAGGTAATTGTTGATGCGTAAAATCAACAATCTCTTTCGTCCGCTTGGCTCTCCATTTTTTAGAAATATTTTGAATCAACGCGCTTTCTTTTTTGCTGAGCGCACTAAGCTTTTGCAATTCTGATCCCCTATTTTCAGAAATCAAAATCATATCGTCTTTGCTTCGATCAATGCTGATCTTCCCTTCTTCCTCGAGTTCGTCGATTGCACGGAAATAGCTGTCTGGCACCGGCCCATACTGAATCTTGCGATACTGCATACCGCTCATGCTTTTCAAATGTTCGTAAAACCATGCAAAGTCGGCAAGATAGAGCAGTTTGGCGAGTTTCGTTTTTGGGATTTTTCCGTCCGCGGATCCGGCACTTCGCAAGTAAGCCAAAACCATTTGCTTATACTTTGCATAATCTGCCACAACACCACCTTCCATTTCCGGAAGTGTAACGCCGAGAATATTTGCAAGTTTCTGGGCCTCGGAAAGTGTGAGTTCGCGCTTACCCTGCTCAATTGCGATATATGAAGCACGCGCAATACCCAATTTTTGGGCAAGCGCCAACTGCGAAAAACCGCGTTCCATCCGGAGAGTTTTAATAAGCTTTGCATAAGTATTAATCATACTGATGATTGTATCTTATAAATGTCAGGATTGCAAACATGGCATGTTGATAACCTTGACATATAAAATAGACTTGATATATAGGGCTCCGATGCTTGCTCTGTCCTTTGTCAACTAAACAGCTACATTTTCCCGCAGAGGGCGATGGGAGTGACCTGCCTGCCGGCAGGGATTCTTCCCTATCCGCGCAGAACTCACGAGCAAGGCGGAGACGAGAGCCTGCCTACCGGCAGGCAGGGATTCGCCTCTAGGTAGTTTTTCCCGCTCAAAGCGGAAGGTGGAGGATTCTTCCCTTTCGGTTCAAATCTCTGATTTGATGACCGAAAGCAATCCCGCTTCGGCGGGAGAACCTCTACCGATTTCCCCGTACATGGCGGTGGGGGTGAGATTCGAACTCACGGTGCCCTTTCAGGCACAGCAGTTTTCAAGACTGCCGCCTTAAACCACTCGGCCACCCCACCGTTAGAGCAGGATAACTTGATATGGAAAATTTTTCAAAAGCGTATAGTAGTCCACTATTGTGATTAAAACAGTACAAGTATCACAACAAATATGAAAGTGTCTCATCCCTGGCCACTTTCCTTAAGGAAAGTGGCCAGGGATAACAAACAACTAAACTAAATTTACAGAGTTGCAGAGAAAACTTTTGCGCGGCTATTTATCTTTTTCTTCTCCCAACGCGTAAGTTTTTAAGTTTTGAAAAGCTATCGAAGCTGCAGTGGGCTTGGTATCCTGCTGTTATGCTATAGCATAACAGCAGGATACATCTGGGTTACCTGACTGCCGGCAGGCATGGATTCAGGCAAATACTCCAATCGCGGAAACTTTCTGTTTGAGAGGGGTTATATAATTCCCAACGCGTAAGTTTTTGATTCTTGAGAAGCTCGAATTAATCTTCCCAATGCGTAAGTTTTTGTTTTCAGAGGGTGTATCGGACGAGCGAAGGCGAGGAGATGCAGTGCGTTTTCAGCAGAAAACGACACGACCCTCTGAAAACAAAAACTGGAGCCCTCTATTCCCACTCCATCGTGCCCGGCGGCTTGTTCGTTATATCGTACACAACCCGATTCACTTCTTTAATTTCGTTCGTTATTCGTATTGATATTTTTTCGAGAATCGGAAAAGGAATTTTAAGAAAGCTCGCGGTCATAACATCTTTCGATTCGATAATCCGAAGCACGATGGGGTACTTATAGCTTCGCGCGTCGCCCTGAACACCGGTACTCTTGATCGATAAAAGAATCGGAAACGCCATATAAATCTGTTTCCAGAATTTTGTTCCTTGCAGTTCTTCTTCGACAATCTTCATCGCTCCCCGCGCAATCACGGCTTTTTCGGGCGTCACTTCTCCGATAATCCGGATAGCAAGCCCCGGTCCCGGAAATACCTGCCGCGTGCTCAATTCCCGGGGAAGCCGCATTGCTTTTGCGATTTTTCTCACTTCGTCTTTGTAAAAATCCCGCAGGGGCTCATATACTTTCAGTTTCATATTTTTCGGCAGGCCTCCGACATTATGATGCGATTTGATGACCGACGAATGTTTGGTCAGCCCGCTTTCGATCCGGTCCGAATAAATGGTTCCCTGAACGAGAAACTCCGCCTTTTCTTTTTTCGCGACACGGTCGAACACGTCCACGAAAAGCTTTCCGATGATTTTCCGCTTTTGTTCCGGAATCGTAATGCCCTTGAGCGCCCGGAAGAATTCTTTGCGCGCGTCGACGATTTTGAGGTTTAATTTTTTCCCGAATGCTCTTTTTACAAACTCAATTTCGCCGTGACGCAAGAGGCCGGTGTCCACCGACACCGCGATGAGATTCTTGCCGATTGCCCGTTGAACGAGCGTGGCCGCAACCGATGAATCAATCCCGCCCGAAAGCCCGATAACCGCTTTCTTGTTGCCGATTGTTTCTTTCGCCTCTTTCACGATTAAAGAAAGAACGGATGGCGCCGACAATGATTTTTTTGCTTTGCAAATCCCAATTACAAAATTTCGCAATATCTTATTTCCGCATTCGGTCTGCGTGACTTCGGGATGAAACTGCACGCCGGAAATTATTCCGTCATTTCTCATAAACGCGGCGATGTTTGAATAATCGGTGCTCGCAAGCGCGGAAAAGGATTTCGGCAATGCCGTGACGACATCCCGATGATTCATCCAGACGTTTTCTTTTGGCTTCAGCCCTGCAAGGATGCCGGCTGACTTATTTACATTCAATTTTGCAAATCCGTATTCTCCCGAGACACCGGAAATAACCTTGCCAGCCATCAAATGAGCTATCAACTGGTGGCCATAGCAGATGCCCAAAATCGGAATTTGGAGTTCCAGAATTTTTTTATCGAATTTCGGGCTGTTTTTTTCGTACACCGAACGCGCCCCGCCGGAAAGAATAATCCCTTTTATTGTTTTGTCGTTTGATATTTTTTTTGCCGGAACATCGGACGGAAAAATCTCGCTGAACACGCCCGAATCCTTCAGGCGCCGGGAAATTAAATGGCAATACTGCCCGCCGAAGTCCAAAATTGCAATTTTATCCATGCGTGCCTGCTTCTTCGTCTCTATATTTAAAATAAATAATAACTACTGACAAAGATGTAAATAGCTTGATGATGTTCCCAATAATGAGAGGTAGGTTATGAATGGATATGCCATAAATGAGCCACAATGTTCCTATGACAGTGATAGATAAAAATGTCCATAACGACACATCTTTTACGCTTTTGTTCTTGACGCTCTTGACCATCTGGAACAATGGATTGAACTCCAAAAGCGTTGAGATGATTAAAATGTATTCTAAAGGTGTTAAATTCATACAATATATATTTTACGAAATAACTTTGTGGACCGTACCGGATTTTCCGCCGGAGGCGGATCAGCCTCCGGCTGAGAACCAATCATATTATTGTCCCGATGGACTTTGGTGGGCCGACACTTGTGGATCTAGGCAGAATCGAACTGCCGATTCCTCATTGTCCCGACATTTCTGGTGGACCCTACCAGATTCGAACTGGTGACCTCCTCATTGCAAATGAGGCGCTCTAACCAGCTGAGCTAAGGGCCCACCAGAAATGTCGAGGATCCTCGATTTCTCTAATGTTATTTTAAATCGTAAATCGGGACAAATGAGGTGTTCTACCACTGAACTATAGGCCCGTCGCAACTTTTATCGATTGTAATGAAAACAGCGAAGTATCGCAACCCTATCACAAGTTATATCCCACTTCCCGAAGAAGAAATCGAAAGTCATCGGCGCTTAAATTTTCCATCTTTTTCTTTCTTTCTTCAGAATCAGGACTTCCGAATCTTTCTTCCAATTCTTCGTATTTTTTCTGAGCAGCCGCTATGCTTCTGTCAAAATTCTCCGGTTTGTAAAATCCGTGAAGTTTTGTTTTTATCTCTGCTTCCTTGACGCTCCCATTTATAATTTTATTTTTGTCAACACTTTCAGAAAACAAGATTTTCTGCCACCTGCCGAATCCGGACTGGTCTTTTTGCCAGGCCAATATTATTTTGTCCGCAATCCACGCCCGGCGATCCGGAGAAATATTTTCTATTCCTCCCTCTATTTCCTGTCCGATATCATGGTATAACTCCCGAAGTTCATTGTTCCCGTTTTCTATAAACGCCGAGGGGTCGGAAGCGGCGCCGACGCTGCCCCGAAGGTCGGCGCTCGCGAGCGCAAACGCCCTCAAAGAACTGTCTTTGGTAAGATAGGGCTCAGAAACTTTCAACGCTTTAGTTTTAGTGCCGTCCGGCAACTCCTCGTAAGAAATTTCCGGAAGAGTAACGGCAAAGTCATCGATGACCGATTTTCTGAAACTTTTATCGGCTACCGGAAACACGGGGGTACCGTCGGGGAGTTTATATCTGCTCATCTCGTATAAAGTTTCGAGAGCGCTTGCTCCTTCGTTTCCGAGTGTCAATCCATCAACGGGAAACGTCAAGTTGCCATCGGCGAAATTACTCAGCTCGTATAAGGCCTCAAGCGCGCCCGGTTCTTCTTGTCCGGGCGTTAATCCCCTTGCCGTTTCTTCGCTAAGCTTCGCCATAAGTTCCGGAGAAATTTCACGGATAGCCATCCCTCGGTGTCTCTGGCGGAGCTTTCCCTTTTCTTTGGTCGAATTTTGGACTAAATCATGTCCCAATCCCTCGATCTCCACCAAAATAATATCTAAATCCGATACAATATCAGAATCAGCTTCTCTTATGAGTTCCAAAGACTTTCTTGCGTTTTCGGCTACTTCAACCGAATGCCGATACTGATGGAAGTCCAATTTTTCTACCGTGCCGTTATCCCCGAAACGCTCTTGAAGCCGAGCGACAAATCTGCCCTTAATCCGCGAGAGGGCTTCGCGGATATTCCCGACCATAAAAATCTCCGGTTCCTCGTGAGGATTGGCGTGCCTATCTGGATTGCCTGATTGTCCGTTCGGAAATTCTTCGAGCATAGTATTCTATACGCGCTTTTTTTGGACCTACGGGGAATCGAACCCCGACATTTAGTATGCCATACTAACGCTCTACCACTGAGCTATAGGCCCGATTTCTCTTGCGAATGAATGTTTTGTAAGGTATATTGTAAGCGAACAATCGGTTTTTTTCAAATAAATAGACCTCATCTCAATAATACATTCACGCCGCGTTGCAAGAGATTTTCCTGTATCCGCAAGGCGCGGCGAGGAAGGTGTAGCGGGTCTACTGCGACCGAGTCGCAACGTAGCGGGACGGGAAAATCTCCGCAACCCGAAGGGATATGACCAATTTCCGCAATCCCAGCGTCGACTCCTCCTCAAAGTACGTCCAGTACTTTTTCATTGTCGCTCCTGGGTCTTGCAGAAATTGGCTTATATCGCGGCCGAAGGTATTATTGAGATGAGGTCTGGCCCTCATAGTTCAATGGATAGAACAGTTCCGTCCTAAGGAATAGATCTCCGTTCGACTCGGGGTGAGGGCACACTCAATTTTTCTTAGCAAGGGACAAGCTTAGAAAAATGAGTGCCCCGCCTGCGGCGGGGCATAAGAAAATCTAAAGCTCTTCGGCATTGCGAATCGCCAAGATTTTCTAACTGAAGCGTAGCTGAGCAGCCGAAGGCGCCGCACTCGCCCGCCGGAGGCGGGTCCGCCTCTGGCGGAAAATGAAAAATGGCTATCTCGTACATTCTTTTCAGCAAAAGAAGAAAAATATTTTATATAGGTTCATCTCGAGAAGACAGCATTCATGTTCGCCTTACTGCACATAATAAAAAATCTGTCCGTTCGACAAAATCCGGTGCGCCATGGGTAGTGGTTGAAACGCAGTACTTTGATGGTTATACTGATGCAAGAAAACGAGAGTTGTTTTTAAAGTCGGGTGTTGGGAGAAAAGAAATCTACAGCAAGTTCGGATACTTGAAAGATAAGTAAGATTTTGAACCTAGGGCGGAGGAGTGCCAGAGTGGCCGAATGGGCCGCACTCGAAATGCGGTAAAGGAGAAATCCTTTCGTGAGTTCGAATCTCACCTCCTCCGCTCTAGGTTCTGATCGCCGCACTCGCCATCCAGAGGAATGGTCCGCCTCGGGCGGAAAATGCGGTATACTCGAAAGGGTATCGTGAGTTCGAATCTCACCTCCTCCGCACTGGATAGAATATTTATTTGGGGAGAAATCCCCTCAAAGGTTCTGCGCCTGAGGCGCATCCGCCTATGGCGGAGAATCCTCCAGCTTCCGCAGTTTGTGTAAATCACTATTTTCATGGATAAAAAATTAATTAAGGAAAAACTCAGTTGGTATAGAGGAAATATAATTTCAGACGCAACCGTAATAGAAGGAGCTTTGGGTTGGAAACTAAGGACTTATTTTTTTCCTAAAACGAATAGACAGGCAGGAATTTTCTATTGGCATATTATAAATACTTCTCACTTTAGTTTTGATAGAAAGATTTCCCTCTATGAGCAAATCCCATATTTCCAAAAATTAAAACACTACTCGAAAATAAAAAAATCGCTAAGGTTTATTCAGCAACTAAGAAATGCAATAGCTCACTGGGAACTAGACGAATGGGAGAGTAATGAAAATGAGATTGTTATTCATAATCCAAGCATGATCAAAAAAATAAAATTGAATAGTAGATCCATGGCTGAATTCAAAGAACATGAAAAATTTCTGCTTGAAGCTTTTGGCTGGAAACAAACTCTTAACGAAAAATATGGCCAATTCTAAACCGGGATATACTGCCAATAATACTTTGTATGCCATAATTAAGTTATGAGCAAACGAATCTTCACTGCATCCGCGATGGTTATTGTTTTTCTGACTCCCCTTTTCGCAAATGTGGCGAATGCGAAATTTTTGTATGCGGGCTGGCTTCCGTTCTGGAAAAAACAAAGCGGCGCGCTGGATATCGCGTTGAACCTTGAGCGACTCAATGAAATCAGCCCGTTTTCATACGAGGTGAACCCCGACGGGACGCTCCGAGATGTCCTTAAAATAAACGAAGGGTTGTGGCCGGGATGGCTTTCAGCCGCGCGGGACAGCAAAATAAAAATCTTGCCCACTATTGCTTGGTTCGACGGAAACGGAATCCATAAACTTCTTTCGAACGCCAAGTCAAGACAGGCGCACGAAGATGTTATCGCGAAACTCGTCAACGACCAAAAATTCGACGGGGTGGACATTGATTACGAATCAAAACTGGCGGAAACAAAACCATACTTCTCTCTTTTTATTAAGGGGCTCGCACTGCGGCTTCATCCAAAAAAGAAAATGCTTGCTTGTACAATCGAATCAAGAACTCCTCTGACTTCCCTTTTGGGAGGCGTTCCGAAAGATACGAGAACTGCGAATAACTATATTGTGCTGAACAAATACTGCGATGAAGTGCGGATTATGGCTTACGACCAGGGACTTATTGACGGGCTATTGGACAGAAAAAAGGGAAATGGAACTCTTTACGCTCCCGTTGCCGACCCGGACTGGGCGAAAAAAACCGTTCAGGAGGCGTTGAAATATATCAATCCGAAGAGAATAATGCTCGGCATCCCGACCTATGGCTATGAATATCAGATTTCATGGAACGAAGGTTTTATCGAGTACCAGCGCCTTCGGAGCCACACGTTTTTCCAGGCGATGAACCGGTCAGAAGCAGTCGGAGTAGCGCCTGCACGGAATAGCGCCGGAGAAATGAGTTTTTCGTACGCGACAAGCACGTTCACGAACGGCGTTTCGTCCGCGCTCACCTGGTATGTTTCATCAACTTTGCCCGCGTCAATCGCCTCTTCGAATACGAGCACGTCCGTGGCGCGGTTCGTTTCTTTCAGCGACGCGGAATCGGCAAAGCAGAAAATAGCGCTTGCGAAAAAATTGGGCCTTCGCGGCGCGGTGTTTTTCAAACTGGACGGAGAACAAGACCCGCTCCTTTGGGAAATGATGAAGTAATCGCTAATAATGCGAATAGAAGCAAATAATGCTAATATAATTCGCGTTATTAACAGAGATTAGCGTTATTCGCAAATACTATTACAATACAACCATGACAACTATCCCCTTGTGGGTCGCTTTCGTCGCCGGCATTGTGCTTACGGTTATTTTGTCTGTTGCGGTTTTCGGAATGGGACATGGAATGGAGATCAGTAGCGCAGGCAAGATGTCCAACTGTCCATTTATGGGCGGCACCGCCGTAGTGTGTCAGATGAATATTTTTGGACATATCGCCGCATGGCAAAGCGCGTTTACCGCCCAAGTTAAAATTTTCGTCCCTATTCTTTTAAGCGCACTGCTTATTTTCTATTGGTTCGCCTCTACCGTTAGAAAAAATCAGGAGGGCTCTCTTTTGCGCCTCTACGCCAGGGAAAAAACGCATAACATTTTCAACCATCTTGTCACGGCTTTTTCGCAGGGAATTCTTAATCCAAAAATCTACGAATTAGCGATAGCGTTGTAATACTTGCGGGTCTTGCCAATTTAGATTTTGCTCGTCCTGAGGACATTCGGCTGAGCTCAGTCGAAGCCCTAGTCGAAGGAGTCGTGGCAAAACGCACCCGCGGGTATTTTTGTTTATTAGAAGGACAAAAATTAATTAACTATGAAGAATTACTCAAAAAGAAGATTAAAAAATTGGACTATAGGCCTACTCGTTGTTGGAGCGATCGCTTTTGTGGGTTGGTGGGGTGTGGCGAAGATGAACCAGCAGCAAGCAGCTTTGGTAGCTCAATCTTCCCAAAATGCTCTTGCGCCCGATTTTACCCTTCCGGCAACCACCGGCGGCAACATCACGCTTTCGAATTTCAGGGGCAAGAAAAATGTTCTTATCTACTTCAATGAAGGACTGTCTTGCCCACCGTGTTGGGAACAAATTCCAGACTTGGAGAAATCTCTGCCTGAATTCGAAAAGATGAATGTCCAGATCATAAGCGTAGCGCTTGATCCGGTAGATAAATGGAAAGATACAATAAATCAGTATAAAATCACGACCCCCATACTCTCATATGAAGGCGCGAAAACTGAGGAGGACTACAATCTTCTGCCGTATAGTATGGCTATGGGTCGCCGAGCCGGCCATACTTTTGTGCTGGTCGGCACCGACGGCACAGTCAAGTGGCGGAGGGATTACTGGCCCGGGTACGGCATGATGGTTGCCGGAGGCGAAATGTTCGTTGATTCGAAATATATCGTGCAAGCAGTAAAAGAACATTTGGGACTGCAATAACATCATGATGCCTACCGATCCCGCCACAATGAATTCCTTATTTACGAGCGCATCACTCATTGTCGCGTTTTTTGGCGGCATGGTGATGCTCTTTGCACCGTGCTGCATCACTCTCATGCTACCGGCGTATCTCGGTTCGGTCTTTAAGGCAAAAAGAAAAGTGATTGGTATGACGCTCTTGTTTGCCGCGGGGGTAGCCACGATCATGCTCCCTCTTGTTCTTGGCGCGAGATTTATCGCCTCATTCTTCAGCGAATACCACTTCTATGTGTTTGCGGGCGGGAGCTTGATTATGATCGGCGTGGGGCTGATGTCGCTCTTCAATAAAACGATAGAATTACCATTCGTCTCGAAACTGAAATCTCCACGGCTTACAAACGGCGCATCCGCATATCTGCTCGGCGTTGTTTCCGGTATTTCGAGTTCCTGCTGCGCGCCGGTGCTCTTGGGAGCGCTCTCGCTTGCCGCGCTTTCACCATCGCTCCTCACGGCTACCGGTGTCGGTCTTGCCTACACGTTCGGCATCGTGTTTCCGCTTTTCCTGTTGTCGCTGTTCGCTGAAAAAGGATACGACAAATGGGGCATGAAATTACAGCAAAAAACAGTTTCCTTTGGCAATTTTAAGGTTGCGCTCTCAAATTTCATTTCCTTCCTCATTTTCACCGTGACGGGATTCGCGCTTCTTATCCTTGCGATGACCAATCGCATCCAAATGGGAGAGGGAGCGGTGCAATTCAGTATCGCCTTGAGGCACTGGATTGATGTGTTGACTAAGCCCATCAGTGCTATTCCTTACGGCGAATATATTTTCGGAGTCATTCTCGTTGGCGTCCTCACGTACTTTATCCGTGCGGCTCTCAAGCACAAAGATAAAAATGAAGAAGACATAAATAGTCGAACTAACCAATTATAAAACTATAATGGAAGACGAATATTTCGAACAAGAAGCCGTGGACGTTGAAGTGTCCCGGCCGAAAAAGAAGGACTGGCTTTTGCCGATTTCGATCCTTGTCGCGGGAGTCATGATCGCGGGGTCATTGATATATGCGGTCGGCAGTAAATCAGGCGGACAAAATCAAGGACAGACTGTTGTGCTCGGCAACAATTCTGCGCCGGCAGTTTCTGGCCAACTCCCTCTCGTTGGCAATCGGGACGCAATTTTGGGTGACGAAAAAGCCCCCGTGACATTAATTGAATACGGCGATTATCAGTGTCCATTCTGCGGTCGCTTCTTTCATCAAGTCGAGTCGTCTTTGCGAGAGGAATATATAAAAACCGGCAAGGTGAGAATGGTGTATAGAAATTTCCAGATTTTGGGGGCGGAATCAATTGCTTCGGGCGCGGCGGCTGAATGCGCGAAGGATCAAAGTAAATTCTGGGCGTATCACGATGAGCTCTACACCGCTGAAACGAAAGACAACCAAGAGAATAACGGCAATTTAAACAGGGATTTGTTTTTGATGCTGGCGCAGAATGTGGGATTGGACATGACCGCTTTCACAAGTTGTCTCGACAGCAATAAATATATCGAGCAAGTGAAAAAAGAGACCGCTGACGGACAAATTATGGGGCTCACTGGCACTCCAACGACGTATATAAATGGAGAACAAGTGGTCGGCGCGCAGCCCTACTCGGTATTTAAGACCGTGATCGATATAGCGCTTCAGAAAAAATAGATATGAATATTCCGATCGCACAACCGTATATGGTCCCATTCACTGCCCTGCAAGAGGTATTTAGTCGCGCCTCATATATATTGCTCGCAAGTGGAGTGAGTTTTGCGTTCTTTGCATTTGCGGTATGGTTGCCCAATGTTCGGTTGATCGTTGATACAGTTGGCAAAGGCGGTGTTGCGGTAAGCGCAAAACTGCAATTGCTTATAAATCTTCTTCAAGGCATTGGAACAAATTTCACCTTGCTTTCCGCGACTTATACCATAATCATTGCGCTTCTTTTTGGAATTAATATTGCAGTGACAGTTTACTTTATAAAAAAGAAGCGGACAAATTTAGCAGGCGGCGGAGTTTTTGCGGGTATAGGAGGGATGGGCAGCGGCATTTTAGGGATTGGCTGTGCGGCATGCGGATCATTTATTTTGAGCTCGATTCTTTCAGTCGTTGGCGCGGCGGGAGTCATAGCGCTTCTGCCATTCAAGGGACGAGAATTTGCCATCTTAAGCATTGGTTTGCTTATCGTTTCGATCACGTTAATGACTCGTAAAATTTCCGAGCCGGTCGTATGTAAGCCACAATTTTCAAAATCATGAATAAAAGATTAGTTATTGCAAGCATCATAGTCGTTGTCGTTTTTGGGTATCTTTATTTCGCAACGTCAAAAAAGTCCGCATTCAACTTCTCGGCCAATACTCAACTTACGGCGCAGTTGCAAGCAACCCTCGATCAGATCCCCACGCAAGCGGGTAAAAATAATTTCCTGAAGCAAAGCGCGAATCTCACGCAAGCGGTCGATCCGGAACTCGTTGACCTCGATTCCCAAATCATCACTTGTGGCGCAAACGTGGACAACATTCTTTCGAGCTCGCCAAGCTACGGTGGAAGTTGCGTTGCTTCAGGGGGGACGCTTCCTAATATCAAGGGTAAATATATGGGAGGACAATGCTGCGGGACGATGACAGACCTCAAGGAATATCATGAGCGTTTGCAAAAACTGCAAGCATATAAAAACATGCCCGACATTCCGCTTGACCCGATGCACACGCCGATCGACATGGCGAAACGCTGGATAGATTACGATCACGCTACTGCGCTCACGCCCGATGAACAGAAAATATACGATCAAGCGTATGCAATGTCCGAGGAGAAGCCATGTTGCTGCAAGTGCTGGCACTACTTTGTTGATGAAGGCATTGCAAAGAAAATGATCAAAGACAAAACTTTTAACGCCCAGCAGATAGCCGCCTTTTGGGACGCTTCTGAAATATGCGGGACATAACCCAATGACTATGGAAAATAATCAAAACAATCAATTGTCGAGCAGGGAACGATATCTCTTGAAACAGCAGGAAAAGCTTAAGGCGCAAAATCTTACCGCTCGGAAGCAGATGTTGAAACGGGGCCTTAAAATCGCCGCTGTGGTACTTATTGTCGGCGGCGGTCTCGGAGGGCTCATCTGGCTTATAGCCAATCAGCCCAAAACGCCGGAGAGCGAGATCATATCCCAAAGTGGAATTCACTGGCATCCAGAACTCTCTATCTACATTAAGGGTAAGCCGCAAGAAATTCCAGCCAATCTCGGCATCGGTGTAACGCATCAGCCGATACACACTCACGATACGACAGGCGTGCTGCATCTGGAGATACAAGGACTCGTAACGAAAGATGCCATAAAGCTTGGGCAGTTTTTCAAAATTTGGGGGAAGTTATTTAATTCAGATTGTATCTTAGATTCTTGCAACGGGCCCAACGGGAAAGTAAAGATGCTGGTTAATGGCCGAGAGAATAACAGCTTTGAAAATTACGAGATGCAGGATAATGACAAAATCGAAATACGTTACGAATAATTATCAATCATTGGGTCGCATAGAATTAATAAAAACCAAAGTAAAAACTAAAACATGGTAAAAACAATCAAAAAAAATTAAAGAATACTATCAGTGTGGCGAGTGCGGCATGCAGTACGAAGATAAGGGATGGGCGGAGAAGTGCGAGGCGTGGTGCAAAGAACACCACAGCTGTCATATCGAGATTACTTCGCACGCGGTATCTTCTCATGCAGAAGGAGAACCAAGTACGGGCGCGACCGAGGGAAAACTACTCGTGGAAAATCGCGGATTCCTCACCAGACTTTTCTACGGTCTCATCGGTATCGCCGCATCTCTTGCATTTTTTCTCCTTCTCTACTGGAGCCTTCGCATTAATTCAAGCATCGCAAGTTTAATCGGAAACACGTATGATAAACCATTTTATTTCTGGCCGTATGTCATCTTGACCCTTGCCTCGATTATCCTCTTTGGCGTAAATGCCACGCTCTTTGCTTATCGCTGGAGAAAATTTGGCCCGCCAAAATTAAAGAAACAGGGCGCAACAGGCGGAGGTTCGCTTGTGGCCGTCGCGGCCTCGGCATGCCCGGTCTGCGGTTCGGCGTTGCTTGCCGCAATCGGAATCGCCGGAGGACTTGCTGCCTTCCCATTACAGGGTCTCGAACTCAAAGCGCTCTCAGTTGGACTTTTGGTTTTACCGATCTGGCTCACGCGGAGAGATTTGAAAAAACTCGAATCTGACTGCCTGCCCGCCGAAGCCTCGGCGCAGGCGGGCGCGAATGGCGTGTGTCCCGTGCCGCAAGACCACTCATTCAAAGAAAAAGACCGGTCGTGGCTTTCGAGATTAGTAGTGCTCGTGATCGTGTTGATGTTTGTCGGCTGGAACATGCTTAAATCAGATCCGGCGCTCGCAAAATTAATGGCTGGCAAAAACAATATTGTCAATCTTAAGGAAAATCAGTTAAACGGTGCGAATGTGCCAACTACCGGCAGCCCCATCTTCGACGAAACAGTCGCCAAAGTGATTCCTGATAAAGGATTTCAAAGCAAGATCAGACTTGGCGATAGCATCATGAAACTTGCCGAAAACGGCGTGATCAATGCGCCAAAATTTGAAGATATTTACAAAGATCGAGGGGGTTTCCCCGATGGACTGCGGAATGTCTTAACCGCGTCCATCAACCAACCGATTCTCCTCACAAAAGAAAACGCGAACTTTTATGTGAACCTTTTGTGGCCGATTGGGCTTGCCAATCACATGGAGACCAACAAGCAAAGCCCCGTAAACGGCAAATCGCTCTTTAACTTCGCTTCAACAGGCGGTTGGAATTTAGGAAAGGAGAAAAACGGCGGAGCATACTTCAATAAACTGAATATCGTCTCGTTAACTCCCGCACAGGAGGCGTTAGTAATAAAAATTGCACAGAACTCCTACCGACCGTGCTGCAATAACTCCACGTTCTTCCAGGACTGCAATCATGGGTCAGCTTTGTTGGGACTCTTACAGCTTGGCGCATCGCAGGGATTGAGCGAAGATGAGCTGTGGCGGGAAGCACTTGCTTTCAATTCGTTTTGGTTCTCACAGAGCTACATTTACAACGCTCTCTACTTTAAAGCAGTGAAAGGTCTTGATTGGGACAAGGTCGACCCCAAAGTAGTCATGGGCAAAGATTTTTCAAGTGGAAGCGGAAGCGGTAATATACAAGCTGAAATTGCGAAAATTCCGAACCTCATACCCCAGCAAGGACAGGGTGGTGGTGCGGGTTGCGGCGCATAACCTCACCCCTAAATCATTTTATCTTGAAATAAAATACCATTATGAAATGCAATATGAAAACAATGCTAAAAATCGGAGGGGTAATTGCGGCGCTCTTGGTCGTAGGAGCTATTGCATTCCCTCAATTCAGACCAGCAATTATCAGCCTGGCTCCGTTTGCGCTATTCGCTCTTTGTCCGCTCTCTATGTTTTTTGCCATGCGCGGGATGAAAGAAAAAGGTCATACCGGATCTATGGTCAAGATAATTACACAACAAGATAAAGAACTGCATCAATGCGGGGAGTGCGGTCTTCAATATGCCGATAAAGCGTGGGCTGAAAAATGCGAAGCGTGGTGCAAGGAACATCACACCTGCAATGTTGAAGTAATTGCGCACGCCATTCAAACGGAAGAACAGGAACAACATGACTCATAACACAATACAATATACGTGCCCCATGCATCCTGAAGTACGGCAGGACAAACCGGGTATGTGTCCGGAGTGCGGCATGAATCTTGTGCCGACAAAAAACAAAGCCGCGCACTTAGGGCGTGAAGAGCATGACACTTCGACTTCGCTCAGTGCAGGCAAGCGCGCCGGACACAAAACCTCGTCGTTTCTGGCGAAATTTTGGATTGCCTTAGCATTTACCATCCCAATCTTTTTTTATTCCGAGATGGCGAGAATAATTTTCAAGATTGAGGCCCCTCAATTCCCAGAATCCCAGTACGCACTACTTGCTTTGGGAAGCGTCGTCTTTTTCTATTGTGGCTGGATATTCCTCACGAGCGCGTATCGCGAACTTCGGGCTCGACTGCCGGGCATGATGACCCTGATTGCGATTGCCATCACCGCGGCTTATCTCTACAGCTTTTTTTCAATACTCTCCGGCGCACATCATGACCTTTTGTTCGAACTTTCGTCGCTTATTGCCATCATGCTTCTCGGCCATTGGATCGAAATGCGGTCAGTACAGGGCGCGCAAGGAGCATTGAAAGAACTGGCAAAGCTTTTGCCGGACCAGGCAGAAGTCATCCGGCGCGATAAGACAGAAATCATACCTCTGAGCGAACTTCAAATCGGCGATGTTGTATTGGTTAAACCAGGGAGCAAGGTGCCCGCTGATGGAAAAATCATTGATGGCCGTTCGGACCTCAACGAATCTATCATTACCGGCGAATCAAAGCCGGTAGAAAAATCAATCGGCGACATGGTCATTGCCGGTTCAATCAATGGCGACGGGGCTCTCAAAGTGGAAATTGAAAAAATCGGCGAGCATACTTTTCTTGCCGGTATTATGCGGCTTGTCGCCGACGCGCAGGCCTCGAAATCGCGCCTGCAGATGATTTCTGACCGTGCCGCTTTTTATCTGACCGTCATTGCTATCGTTGTCGGTTCTATTACCTTTGTCGCGTGGCTTTTAGCGGAAGCTGGCATTGCGACGGCAACCGAACGATTAGTGGCAGTCTTGGTCATTACCTGCCCGCATGCCCTCGGCCTTGCTGTGCCTCTAGTCGCATCTATCTCAACAACAAAGGCGGCACAGAACGGCCTTCTGGTACGGGATCGCCGCGCACTTGAAGCGGCTCGCAATATTGACATGGTTCTTTTTGATAAAACAGGAACTCTTACCAAGGGAGAATTTGGCGTGGACGCTATTGTTGCAAACGAGGGCGTTGCCGACTTGTCCGCCGAAGCTTTAGCGCCCGGCCTTCGTAGCGACTACGGCGGAGTAGGCAAGGCGGAGGACGAGATTCTTAAGACAGCCGCATCGGTCAACAGTCATTCAGAGCACCCATTGGCAAAGGCCATGGTCAAAGAAGCAGAGAAGAGAAAGATTGTGCTTCTCGATGTCAAAGAATTTACCCGTGTTGCTGGCAAGGGCGCACAAGGCCGCATTGAAAACAGTGAGGTCTCTGTCGGCAATGAAACCTTTCTGAATGAAAACAACATCAAGCCCTCATCCGAATATCAAAATAAAATAGATACACTCTCCAAACAAGGCAAAACAGTAATCCATGTTCTCGTCGATAAAAAACTTGTCGGCAGTATTGCGCTGGTTGATGTCATCCGGGAAGAATCAAGAGAAGCGATTAAAACACTCAAGGCTCATGGTGTTAAGACAGCTATGATCACCGGCGACTCCGAAGACGTAGCCACGTGGGTATCAAAAGAGCTCGGTATCGATGAGTATTTTGCCAAAGTCATGCCGGAAGAGAAAGTCGAAAAAGTAAAACTGCTTCAGAGCAAGGGCCAAAAGGTCGCCATGGTTGGAGACGGCATTAACGATGCTCCGGCTCTCACGCAAGCCGACATCGGCATTGCCATTGGCGCCGGCACAAACGTCGCGATCGAATCGGCCGGAATCATTCTCGTCAAAAACGATCCGCGCGATATTCCGAAAATCTTTAACCTCTCGCGTCTTACTTACCGCAAGATGATACAAAATCTTTTCTGGGCTACCGGCTACAACATAATAGCAATCCCGCTTGCGGCCGGCGTGCTGGCATTCAAAGGTATCGTGCTTCAGCCGGCATTGGCGGCGGCGCTCATGTCATTGAGCACCGTTATTGTCGCGTTCAACGCAATGCTTTTGCGCAGACAAAAAATTTAGAACCCAACTTTATAATATGCTACTATGAATAAGCCAATCGTGAGCAGTGGATTGCTTTCCTCGCCGGGAAATGAGCGGTATACGATAGTACTATGCTGACTCAATCGACAAAAAAAGATTGGAATGTATTTTTAAGCAGTGTCTTTTTTGTATTTGGCTTCTCGTTAGTTTTTTCGCTTGTCGGCGTACTTCTTCAAACAGTTCTGGTTCATGTGTCTTACCAAGTTCAAGGGTGGCTTGGCAGGATCGGCGGCGTAATAATTATTCTTTTCGGCCTCTATCTCCTGAAACTATTTACCCCAAAGTTCCTTGAGACGGGCCATCAGGTTTCGGTAAAAAGAAAGTTTAACTCCTCTTTCATCACTTCGTTTGTGTTCGGCGCCGCTTTTGCCGTCGGTTGGACGCCGTGCGTGAGCGCCGCCCTCGGAGCGATTCTTGCCTTGGCCACCGTTCAGGCAGGCAGCGCATTCCTTCTTCTTGTCGCTTATACTCTTGGTCTCGGCATCCCATTTTTACTCGTCGGTTTTTTTACCGCACAGGCCGATGCGTTGATAAAAAAGATGGGGAAATGGCTCACGTATTTTCAATACTTTTTCGGTTTCTTACTGGTCATCATCGGTATTTTGGTCTTTGTCGGCGAGCTGAGTAAGATTGCTAATTTGCAATTTGTTTCAAATATTCTCATCTCGCTTCGCCTTGGTACTTCGGTCGGCGGCAGTATTTCATCCCTTAATATTATCAATCTCGCTGTTGCTTTCCTTGCCGGTCTCGGATCATTTTTAAGTCCTTGCATCCTGCCTATTATTCCCGGGTTCCTTTCGTATCTTGCTTCGACGGCAACATCAACCGATAAATATGAATAAGATTCTCAAAAACATAATCTTGCTGGGGTTTGTGATATTCATCGTCGCTTCGATCTGGTATTTGGAATCGCAAAAACCGCGCCAGATTAGTTCACAACCACAGGATTTGGCTTTGCCGAGCGTTGCCGTGAATGGGACATCTGACGCAATATCAACTGCGTCCACAACAACGCCGACAACTGTAAGCAAAGCAAATCGCGCCCAAATTCAAAAAGATAAGGCCAAAAAATATGAACGAGCAAAAGAACTCGTGGGTATTAAAGGATATATCAATTCAGGACCGTTTAAACTTGCGGACCTCATCGGCAAAAAAGTCATCCTCATCGACTTTTGGACATATAGCTGTATTAATTGTGCAAGAGCCGCCCCCTACGTCAACGCCTGGTACGGCAAATACAAGGACAAAGGCCTCGTCATTGTCGGCGTTCATACTCCAGAATTTGATTTTGAAAAAGTTTATGACAACGTAGCCAAGGCAGTCAAGGAAAAATATGGCATCCGGTATCCGGTAGTGCTCGATAGTGATTACGGAACGTGGAATGCATACGGCAACCGTTTCTGGCCCCGGGAATATCTAATCGACATTGATGGGTACATCGTCCACGACCATATCGGAGAAGGAGGATACGATGAGACCGAGCGAGCTATCCAGAGTGCTTTGAAAGAACGCGACGTGGCGCTCGGTCTCAGTGAGACCATCGATATGAGCATTAGCTCACCTCAGGGCCTTATCTCTATGGATGCATCGAAAGTGGGCAGTCCGGAAACGTATTTCGGCTCGGCGCGCAATGATTATCTGGCTAATGGCACGCCGGGCATCCCAGGATCACAGACCCTGACTATCCCGACTGATATCCAACCAAACAAACTCTACCTCGGCGGCACGTGGAATTTCAGCCCCGAATATGCGGAAAATTCCAGCGACACTGCCACTATTACCTACGCGTACAACACCAAGAATGTCTACTTTGTGGCAAGTTCTGAAAAAGGCGTAAAGATAAAAATCTTCCGCGACGGCAAGCCGCTCGTCGGATCAGAAGCAGGCAGCGATGTCTCAACTGACGGCACGGTCTTTATCAAAGACAACCGGCTCTATGACATCGTGAAGGGCGCGGACTATGGAAAGCATACTCTGGAGATGCAAGTCGAAGGCGCAGGGCTCAATGCTTTCACGTTTACGTTTGGATAAATTGACGCTCCGGGCCTCCAGGCGTATACGTTTACGTTCGGATAAAGGCGCTTCAGTTTCCAGTTTTGAAGAACCGCGGTCATTGTGCCTCCAGCGGGCACAATGCCGCTGCATCTCAGAACAAAAACTTTTACTTCGTAAAAGACCGATCTTTTTGTTCTTCCGATAGCTTCTTCAAAACTGGAAACTTCCGCTATTGGATAAAATCCTGATCTAATAATTATACTCATTCACCAGCAGTCCCTGCTTGTCGAACAGAAGCAACCGGTCGTGCTGGAAATCGAGGAACTGGCTGCCGCTCCAGACAATCCACTGGTTGCTCAAAAAATCCGGGTCGTTCCGGCGGCTCGCGAAACAGCCGCCGTAATTTATTTTATTCAAAAATGTCTGGCAGCTAACATCGTTCAGGAGAAACGGCAGATTCGATGCCGGCAGTTTGCAGGACCCGAGCGATAAAATGTAGTTCTGGCACTGGCCGGTAAAATTTGCGATGTCCGAACGGTTGACAGAAGGACAATTCAAAGAAAGCGACGGATTAAACACATTGCTGTTCGCAAGATACCCGATGCATTTATTCAGATGAAGGTTTCTGCCGATCGGGCTGGTAGTCGAATAGATATACAACACATCGCCGTTTTTTAAGTTAATGTCGCTCTCGCCGGTAAGTCCCGAGGGATCGTATACGTCAACGGCTCTTGGGATATACAATCCTCCTTTGTTGGTTCGGAGCTGCCAGTCGGTAACATTAATCCTGCTGTTTTCGGCGGAATATCCATAGAGCGTAACCTGGCTGAAAGAGCCGAAGGATCCTGGCGAAGCGGAAATCGTAATTTTTTTAAAGTACGGTGAAAGGTTTTGAAGAGTGAAGCCGGATGGAATATCGGAAGGGTTTATCTGCGGCTGCTGGGGCGACGTAATATAACTTCCGGATGCGGGCGCGGCTGGCTTTGCCTGACTTATCCGGCTGCCGCTTGAGAATGGATTGGTTGAGGTAGATATTTTGAGTCCGCTGAAAACATTTTTAAACGTAAGCCCCGACGGACTGTGCTGAAAAATCGCGTACACCGCTATAATCGCGAGAATGACAATAAAAACTATGATTGCGAGCCGCTCCATAAGTTTAATTCAGGATTCGGTGACGATATTTACCAAACGCCGCGGAACATAAATTATTTTCAAGATTTTTTTCCCGCCAATGAATCTTTTGATTTTTTCGCTGTCGAGAGCCATCGCTTGCGCGCCTTTCTCGCTTATTTCCGCGGGCGCCGACAGCGTGTCGCGCACTTTGCCGTCCACCTGAATTATAAGGGTAAATGTTTTTTCTTCAATGAGCTTCGGGTCATGTTCCGGCCACTTTTCTAAATGAATACTTCTCAGCGCGGATGTGCGCGAATTGCTACGCGGATTCGCGCGGATGTATCCGCGTTTATCTGCGGTTTTTTTATCTGCGTTTATCTGCGTCTGGGACCAGATTTCTTCGGTAATATGCGGCGCGAACGGCGCGAGGAGTTTGAGAAAAATTTGTAAATGGCTATCAATTAATAACTCTTTATTTTTTTCAAACTCATTAAGGAGTATCATCAACGCGCTGACGGCAGTATTGTAGCGAAGATTTTCAATATCTTCGCTAACTTTTTTGATGGTCTTATGCAGCAACTGCTCTAATTTTTCATTTTTTGACTTTTCATTTTGATTTTTAATTTTTGCATTTTGCATTAATTTCCACACGCGCTCCAAAAATCTTTCGATTCCTACCATACTGGAGTCGCGGAAATCCCCGCCCTGTTCAAATGGCGCCAAAAACATCAGATACATCCGTAACGTGTCGGCTCCAAAATTTTTTATGTACTCGTCGGGATTGACCACATTGCCTTTTGATTTGGACATCTTTGCCCCTTCTTTAATCAAAAGTCCGTGAGCGCGGAATTTCGTGAACGGCTCCTCGAAGTGGAGCAAACCGGAATCATAAAACGCCATTGTCAGAAATCTTGAGTATAAAAGATGGAGCACGGAATGCTCGGCGCCGCCGATATACATATCAACCGGCAGCCATTTTTTTGTCGTTGCCGGATTCCATGGATAATTTTTTTCGCGAACCGAAGGATAGCGCAAAAAATACCACGCCGAATCCAAAAATGTGTCCGAAACATCGGTCTCCCTGCGCGCTTTTCCCTTGCACTTCGGACATTTTGTTTCGTAAAATGACTTTACTGTGCCGAGCGGCGATTCGCCTTTGCCTTTTGGACGAAAATCTTTCAGGAAAGGAAGTTTCACCGGCAAATCTTTTTCTGGAACCGCATACCAGCCCGGCATTTCTTTTTTCTCACCTGCTCCTTTTTTCGCACAGGAATCGCAAAAAATCATCGGAATCGGCGGCCCCCAGTAACGCTGGCGGGAAATCAGCCAGTCACGAAGGCGATATTGAATTTTCTTTTCGCCGCCGACAAATTTTGTGATTTCCCATTTGGCTTTTTCAGAGTCAAGACCGTTAAATTTGCCAGAATTGTTAAGAATCCCGTTGCCCGCATAACACAACAAACGCTGATTTATGAATCTTTTAACAAATTCGGATTCGTAAGATTTATGTATATTGGAATCTAATTTTTCAATTGCTTCCTGCGGATCCATCCAGTGCGGTTTTTCATAATCTTCATGTGCATCCGGTTGTAGCGGAACATTACGTTCGCTTCGTAAAAAAACGTGATAAGCTTTTTGATACTTTGTTCTTTCAACGTTTCTACCAACAGCAAAAAAATTAGTCGCTATTTGCCCAAGGTATTCTTTGACTTCAAAATCGGTATAGCCAGCTTCCTCTTTGATTTCTCTGCTTAAGGTAGTTACATCATCATCGTTGCCATCTCGTCCTCCTCCAGGAATTTCGTATTCATTCGTTTTCCTATTAAATAGGATCAGGATTTTATTGTCTTTTGGTCGGGTAAAAATAGCTGCAACACTATCACGGAAAACCGCACCGTTCTTCTTTTGACCGAATTGCTGTAAAATAACTTCCTGAATCGGCAATTTATATTTCTTCGCAAACTCGAAATCGCGCTCGTCGTGCGCCGGGACCGCCATAATCGCGCCAGTGCCATAGCCGAGCAAAACATAATCTGCCGCCCATACCGGAATTTCTTCCTTGTTCGCGGGATTAATGGCTTTGATTCCTTTCAGTTCAACGCCGGTTTTTTCTTTTCCTTCCGCGACTCGTTCTTCTTCCGATTTTGCTTTTGCTCGTTTAACATACAGCTTTACTTCTTCTCTATTTTTAACTCTCGATTCCAAACTCTGAATAAGTGGATGTTCGGGCGATAATACCATATACGTTGCCCCTAAAAGCGTGTCGGGGCGCGTGGTAAAAACTTCAATGCTTACCGGTAATTCACGGAGGATAGATGGCTCATGTTCCCCGTCAAAATGAGTTTTCTCGGCAATTGTATCTATCAGTGGGGCTTGTAGCGACTTCGCAATTACTTCAGGGTGGCTTGGAGGGACAATGTGGTCTTTCCGATCTCGGATAACACGAATCCACTCAGCTTTTTTCTGGATAGCTTTGAAGTTGAATTTCCAATCGGTTGCTTTTTCAAGTGCAGGTCGTTTATTGCCGTCGAGAAATTCCGTCCGAAGTGGTGGCGCAGCTAATACTAAACCAGCGATATTATCTCTGAGCTGTGGAAGCAGTTTCATCGCTACCGTACATCCAAGGCTTTGACCGACAATAATAGTATTTCTATTGAACGAATAATTCTTAAGAACGAAGTTAACCTGTTCTTCTATGTTCGGCTCAGCAGAATTTGGAAGTTGCGGAGCATATACTTTGGCGCCTGTTTTTCTGACTTCGTTTATAAGCCACGGCCAAAAATTCGATTTTGGCGATCCTTTATATCCATGAAGGAATACATAATTAAATTCCGATTTTATAGGAAATTGGATTTCCGCTCCCTCTGACTTTCCTATCCAGTTCCTCTGCGCGATTTTTACCCTTTCAGACCAATCAATATGCTCGAGATTTTTTAAAAGCCGCTCGGCATACTTCGTAATTCTGAAAAACCACTGCTCGAGCTCTTTTTTGATGACGATTGAAGAGCATCGCTCGCATTTCCCCGCGATTACCTGCTCATCGGCTAAAACGGTTTTGCACGACGGACACCAGTTGACCGGCTGCTTTTTACGGTATGCCAGACCGTTCTTGAACATCTCAACAAAAATCCATTGCGTCCATTTGAAATAATCGGGGTCGTATGTCTCAAGCCGTTCGTCCCAGGCAAACCCGTCGCCGAGCATCTCAAGTTGTTTATAAAAACGCTTTTCGGAAATTTTCGCCTGCTTCATCGGATGCGCGCCGATTTTCAGGGCGTAGTTTTCCGAATGGATGCCGAATCCGTCGAGCCCCATCGGCTCGAACACATCATATCCCTGCATCCGTTTGAACCTGCCGTACACATCGCTGCCGGTGAACGGAAACATATTGCCAACATGAAGCCCTTCGGCCGACGGATACGGAAACATCATCAGGTTGTAAAAAGGTTTCCGCCGGCTGGCGGATTGGCTTTTCAAATCGGGCTCGTAGATTTTTTCTTTTCGCCAAACCGCCTGCCACTTTTTCTCGATTTTCTGAAAATCGTATTTTTTGCCCATAGTTCTTAATCTGATATGATTAAAAGGACATCTCGATTCTACCTCCAAAAACCCTTAAAAACAAGACAAAATGGAACTGCAAGTCGGCGTCAAAGCGCTTTTACGGAACAAAGAAGGGAAATACTTACTGTTGAGGCGGTCTCCGGACAAATACCCCGAAGCAGGAGCAATATGGGATATTGTCGGCGGACGTATCGACCCTGGTTCTGCTCTTATCGAAAATCTGAAACGGGAAATAAAAGAAGAAACCGGCCTTGAATTGAATGACGAGCCGAAGTTAATCGCGGCCCAGGATATTCTCCGCGTTCCCGGCAGACACGTAGTGCGACTGACGTACACGGCGCATATTGACGGCGAACCGCAACTCGATAAAGACCATACGGAATTCAAGTGGTTCACGAGGGAAGAACTGAAAACTCTCGAAAATTTAGACGGTTATTTCAAAGAGCTTTTAGATAAGGGTATTGTGATTGCTTAAATAATCCACTGACTGGCTACTGCAATCTAAAAACATTTCGTGTGTTCCTAAAAACTTCATCAGCCATTTCTTCGGCCGAAATATTCTTAATCTCCGCGAGTTTTTTTACTACTTCAACTACATACGCCGGCTCGTTCCGCTTGCCGCGATACGGAACTGGCGCCACGTACGGCGCGTCGGTTTCGGTTAAAATCCTGTCTAACGGAATAGCTTTGATTGCCTCATCATAATCGCGGGCAAACGTGATAACGCCGCCGAATGTGAAAGAAAATCCCAAGTCCAAAAGTTTTTTGGCGTCTTCTTCCGTGCCGGTGAAAAAATGAATGACGCCGGGATTATAAGTGTTTAGTTTTGAGTGGTTAGTTTTGAGTATATTTATCAAATTTTCGAATGCGTTACGGCCCGCCCCATTCTGGGGCGAGGTTCGCTCCGGTCTGCCGGAGCGACAGTGAATCATCAACGGTTTCTTTACTTCGGCGGCAAGTTCAATCTGTCCGATAAAAGTACTTTTCTGCCTTTCTTTAGTTTCTTCTCCCAGGCGAAAGTAATCCAGCCCGCACTCGCCTATCGCGACCACTTTCGGGTCAAGTGCTAACTTTTTATAATAATCATAATCGAATTCCTCCTCTCGCGAGAAAAATCCATGATTGTTTGTCGCGTGTCGCTTGTCGCTAATTCCTAGTTCTTTTTCATCGTGATACGATTTTTCCGTATGAATCGGATGGAGGCCGACTGCCGCGTACACTCCTTCGTTATAAAGATTCGCAACTTCCACCGCGCGCGCCGAAGTATCTTTTTGCGTGCCGACATTGAGCAACCAGACATTATGTTTCAGCGCCCGTTCGATTACCTCCCGCCAGTCGGCTTGAAACGCGGCGAAGTGAGTATGGGTGTGGGCGTCAAAATAATGAGTCATTAATGATTAGTGACTAGTGAAAAATGATTAGTTGCTTCGCGCGAAAAGCGGTTTCATGACAGAAACCACATGAGTTGAGTTGAATCGCTCGAAAATTTCCGCTGCTGTTTGGGGCATAAAAGGCTGTAGTATAATTGCAATCTCATTTAATTCGTATAGTAAAAACTTTATATTTTTTCGAGCTCCTTCCTTATCAGTTTTTATTTTTTTGAAAGGTTCTTCTTTTTGAATATAACTGTCCAATTCGGCAATTTTATCCCAGATTGATTTTATGGACTCTTGAAAATTATAATTTTCTAAATTTTCGTCCTTTGTATAATTTCTTCTCCTTTCATCTATTTGAGAATCAAAAATTTGCGGCGCCTCCCAATCTGCCGCCATTTTCAATATCCTGCTTACTAAATTTCCCAAACCGTTCGCTAAGTCAGCGTTATATCTCTCTTTAAATTTAACCTCTGAAAAATCGCCGTCCTCGAACGTGTTCAACTCGCGCATTAGCCAGTAACGAAACGCGTCAACGCCATACTTTTGAACTACTTCATAGGGGTCGATAACATTGCCCAAACTTTTCGACATCTTCTCGCCGTCACTCGTAATAAAGCCGTGAATGATAATCTGTTTCGAATTCGGCAATCCCGCGGACATCAGCATCGCCTGCCACATCGCGGCCTGCTGGCGAACCTGGTCTTTGCCGCCGAGTTGAACCGCGTTCGAATGTTCTCTTGTTCCCCAAAAGTCGGCGAAATTCTTTTCATTTTCCGGCCAACCCAAAGTGGAAATATAACCAACAAAGCCGTCAAACCAGACGTATATCACATGTTTTTCGTCGCCGGGCACTGGCACGCCCCATGGCATTTTCTCCTTGAGCCGTGAAACGCTGAAATCATTCAGCCCCGACTCAGCAAATTTTTTTAATTCGTTGAATTTGCTTTGAGACAAAACGAACTTGGGATTTTTGTCGTAAAATTCAAGCAGTTTCGGGGCGTATTTCGAAAATCTGAAAAAATAGTTTTCTTCTTCTATTATTTCCAGTTCGAGATTCGGATGGACCGGACAGCGGTCGTCTATGAGTTCCGAATCGGTTTTCTCCAGTTCGCAGCCAACGCAATATCTTATTTTGTAAAAACCCTTGTAGATGTCATCTGCCTTTTCGCATCTTCTCCAGAACTCCTGAGTTGCTAAAATATGGTTAGTATCGGTCGTCCGGATAAAATGCAGGTCATCGCAAAGATTGAGAGCTTGTTGAAGATTTTTGAACTTCGTAGCATACTCATCGACATACGTCTGCGGGTCTTTTTTTTCTTCAAGCGCTTTCCGATAGATTTTCAAGCCGTGCTCGTCGGTGCCGGTGTTAAAAAATACTTCTTCGCCGAGAAGTTTGTGATAGCGCGCGATGACATCCGCCTGCACGAGCTCCCATGCGAATCCGATATGCGGGTCCGCATTCACATACGGAAGCGTTGTCGTAATGTAAAATTTTCGAGCCATCTACGCTTCTGTGTACACTTTTTTCTTCCCGGCCCATTCTTCAACCACTTCCTGAAACACCGCGGCAGCCGGAACCGCGATAACCGCGCCCAAAAATCCGCTTATCTCTATGCCCATGAGAAGCGCGATGATGACAATCACCGGATGGAGTCCGACTGCGCGGCGGGTCATAAACGGAACCAGAATATTCGATTCAAATTGCTGAAGGACAAGAAACGCGATGAGGGTATAGACCGCAAGCGTGCTTGAAGTCGCTAAAGCCACCAACACCGCAGCAGCGCCTCCCAAAATCGGCCCGACAAAAGGAATCAGTTCGAGGATGCCGGCGATCGCGCCGAGAAGCAACGCGTATTTGACGCCGAGAAGAGAAAGCGTCAGCCAAACTAAAACTCCCATAATAAAACTCATAATAATTTGCGCCCTGAACCAAAATCCGATTTTTTGCCTTGAATTCTCGTAAATCTTCAAAGCGGCTTCTTCATAATCGGCGGGCAGGACCGCCTTGATGAATCGCTCCACGCCGTTCCTGCTCAGCGTGAGATAGAAGGAAATGACGAAAACCGATACGGTCAAGCTCAGACCGCCGAGCACCTGGGAAAATACGCCGAACGGCGAAGCCCCCGCAGAAAGAAATTGACTGATAACGCGGTTCATAAGGTCGTTTATCGAGCGCGCCGCCCGAAAGTTGAAAAACTCGCGCCACCACGAACTGCCGGCCGCTTTTTGAATATCGAATATCGCCGTATTCAAATTCAGAATAATCAAAGGCACCACGGCGTAGAGCACAATGACAACCGCCAGCAACAAAAGGAGAAAAATAAAAATAACGCCGATGGTTCTCGGTATCCCAGTTTTTTCAAGCATAGTAATCGGCACCTCGAGTCCGGAAGAAATAACGATTGCGAGGAAAAGTCCGACAAGGATATCGCGGCTAAAAAACAGCAGCGCCACGAATACCGCGAAAAAGAAAATTCGCCACAAGCTTACCCATGAAATTTCTAAATTTTTTTTCTCCATTTTACGTGAGGTATTTTTTAATACATGACACTTGACACATTACACTAACTAACTGAACCGCAAGATTTTTTTAAGAGCATCCGTATTCCGGTGCGGGCCGATAACCGCGAGGTTCAGCTTCGCGTCGACGAAAAGAGAACGGGCGATTTTTTTCACGCTTGCGGCATCCACGCCTTGAATTTTAGCCGCGATATCCTCGGGTTTCAAGAGTTTCCGGGTAAGAACCTCCTGGCCGCCGTAGAACCCCGCGAGTTCGTCGGATGTCTCGAGGCCCAAAAAGAGATTGCCGATGAGATGGTCTTTCGTTTTTTTCAGCTCTTCAGCACCGACTGTCTCATCCGCCAACCGTTTCATTTCTTCCAAAATCGCTTTGATAACATGATTAACTTTCTGATGATCAACTCCGGCGGAAACGGACATATACCCATGGTCCAAAAAAAGTTCGGAGGAGGCGCGCACATAATACGCGGCTCCCATTTCTTCGCGAACGCGCCGGAACAGCCGCGAGCTCATGCCGCCGCCCAGGATGTCGCCGAGAACCTGCAAGCCGTAGCGGCGCTCATCGAATATGTCGAACGCCCGCGCTCCCAGCACAAGATGCGTCTGGTCGGATTCCTTAAACTTCGCGAAGACCGCCGGTTTTTTCTGAAATTCTTTTGTTTTGAATTTTGAGGGCTTGGGTTGTTTTTTGATACTCTCGAAAATATTTTTGAGAATCCGGACTGTTTTCTCGGCGTCGAAATCCCCGGATACCACGACCGTCGTCGCCTGGGGAACGTAATGCTTGCCACGATACGCCAAAAAATCTTCCCGCTTCAGCCGCCGGATTACTTCTTTCCTTCCGCCGACATCCCACCCGGCCGGCTGGTCTCCGTACAAAAGCTGCATAAAAAAATCATGGACGCGCCGCATCGGCGTGTCTTCGTACATATTCAGTTCTTCAATCACTACGCCCCGCTCTTTTTCTATCTCCTTTGAGTTGAAAATCGGATTGAGATATAAATCGGACACAATGTCCAAAATCTTCGGCAGTTTTTCTTTCTGCGCTTTCGCCCAATAGCCGGTGTACTCCTGGCTCGTGAACGCGTTGTATTCCGAACCGAGGGCGTCAAGTTCTGTCGCAATCATCCCGGGCTGGGGCCTTTTGACCGTACCTTTGAACGCCAGATGCTCCAAAAAATGCGAGAGTCCGTTTATGTTTTTCGTTTCATATTCGGAACCGGCCTCAACCAAAACAAGCGCGGTCGCCGCCGGACTCGATTTCTGGGAAGCTAAAATTATCCGCAAACCGTTATTAAGGACTATTTTTTTAACCATGTTAATCGCATTCTAAACCCGAATGGTTCAAATTTCAATCTAGTGTACTCGTCCATAAATAAAAAGAGTTCGGGCCGGCCAGTATCTACTCGAGCGGAATTCCCTCAAGCATGAGCGGATTCCGCTCCTCTTTCAGATTTTTACTTCTTTAGACCCGGCAGCCCATAAAAATGGCGCGCTAATCAAAAACTATAGAATCTTTAATTAGATTAATTTTCTTTCTGTACTCTTGGTAAACTTGCAATACCTCCTCTTTTTCGTAAGTAGTCTTCGAGATACCCCTGGCCTCCAAAAAATCAAGTTCGTCGAGATACCCTGATATAGAATCATCGATAAAAAAAGTGCCTTTATCGCTCAAAAAATATTCTTGTGTTTGCTGCTTCTCTCGCACATGCAGTATTTGGTAATTATTTTTTGTTCCTAGATCAATAACTTGCGGCACTGATTCCGGCGCATATTCTCTGTAGTTAGCAAGAAGTCTAGATTTGAACTGATCTTTTGTCTCTGGGGAGTAAACTTTCTTAATACTTACAGAAACAATCGATAGATTAGAAATTTGTGGATTTACATTGCCGGGCTTGCTATACGTAGTCTTAATGAGAATACTATTTTCATCCTGCTGGTAGACTTTAAAATCTGTGGGGTACTGGAAAGAAATACCCAATTCCTGACTATGGTAGGTAACTAACTTAGAGGAGTCTCCTATCTGATTTTTGTTAGTTTGCTCATGGGTCGGTACTGACGGTAGAGCAATACCACTACGCTTTGCCAGTACAAAATAAATAAGGCCACATACAATCCCAACAATGATTATGCAGATAACAATCCACCGCCAGAGGTTCGGAGTAATTACTTTTGTAAGCCACTTATCCATCATTATAGTTAAAGTATATTAAGAAATTACTTTACTTGCAAACTTCTCTTCATGGAGATGAAATCGGCTGAAACGTTACCCCGTTATCGTATCAATGTCATCCTGGAACTGCTGGGCGCGGCTTACGACGGCCTGGCCGTATGTCCAGAGATAACTTCTCCAGCGTCCCCCGGCGTAATATTTTGCGGCGGCGATTCGTTCTTGGGACAGCGACGGATTTCCTCCTGCGCCGGCATCCTTGAGATAGAGCGCCGTTGCCGCGAACGCATCAGCGTTGTTCCAGGGATTGGCGGGCGTGTGTCCGGTAATTTTTGAAATCTGGTCTTTGTAAATATTCCAGGTCGAAGGAACAAATTGAGCGGGACCCATGGCGCCGCCGTAGACCCCGTCGGCATTAGGACAAGAAACCGAAACAGAATCGGGAGAAATATTCAGCTCTTGAAGAAGCGAGAGAAAAACCTGCTGGTTCGCGGGGCTCATCGCGGTTTTATAACTGCACCGGCCGACGTTTTTCCCGAGCGCCGACTCACGGTCAAGCACCGACAAAATAAGCGCGGGCCTGACGCCGGTTGCGCTGCCGGCGAGCTTCGCGTAGTCATACGCCTGCTCGAAACTCAACTCGCCTCCGCCCAACAGCTGGAAGATTCTCGTTCGGATTTGCGCGGCTGTTTCTTTTGTTTGTTTCAACAAAACCTGAAATTTAGATTCTTGTCCTTTGGTTTCAACCAAAAGAGTATTTTTTTCGTTTTTGACGCTCTCGGCTTCGCTCTTTTTCGCGTTTTGATAATCTTTGACCGCGGTTGCGTCGGCGCGGGCGAGCGCCAGCTGACTTTTTTGGTCTTGCAGACGAACATGCAGGTCCTGAATTTGAATGATGGATACCCGAAGATTGTCTTGGAGCAAGGTTAAATTATTCACGTCGCTGAAAAAATCCGAGAGTTTGGGATTTTTGAGAAAAACTTCAAGCAAGCTCGTCCTTTCATTTTTATAAAGTTCCTGCAAAACACCGGCGAGCGTCCCCTTGTTGGTTTCAATGCTTTGCTCCGTTGAAATAATCTGATGCTGGGTATCGCCGATGCTCTGGTCGAGCTGGGAAAGAGTCAGAGTGATTGCTTTTATCTGCAAGTTGATACTCGCGACTTTGTTGTTCAACTGGCTGATTTCGCCTTTCAGCGAACTGCCTTGTTTTTGGTAGCCCGTAATCTGATTCTGGTACGTATTAATCTGGCTCTCCAAGTCTTTCAACTGCGCCTCGAGCGCCTGGCGTTCCTGGTCGCTTGGCGAATTGGCGGCAAGCGTCTGGTTATTGGTCGGCGCGGAAGCAAAACCGAAAATCAAAAACCCGGCTGCTGTCAGGCAACCGAGCACTTTAATGAGGCGCGTTACGCGGAAACGGCGCACCGGCTGATAACTTAAATTAATTCTTGATTCGGCAGTACGAAAACTATCTCTCGAAGCCGATTGGACATCTTTCAAAACGTTTGGTTTGAGAAGCCGCATTTGTATAGTATAACTCGACAAAAAACGCCCGACAATGATTCTTTTTTGACACTTCGCCTGTTTTTTCATATTGTACCTATACGCCGAAATGACTCGGCACAAGCAGTACTCTTGAAAAAAGGAGAAAACGACATGCTCAGGTTCAGGCGGATCATCAGACGAATCGTCAGCGCACTCAACTTCTTCCGGCCCATTCACCTCCCCTCGCGCGACAGCTTCGTCGCGCACCTCACCTGGTACAAGTGCGCCTTGGTAACCGCGACCCTGTTCCTGGAGAATCGCGGCGAGAAGAAGTGCGGAGGCGCGACATTCAGCGGGAAAACCGAGAGTGGCAGGAATATCACCTGGGAGTATGTCTGGGAGGACATTTGGCTCAAAAACCAACCATGGCTTGATAAGGGAATGAACCTTATCATCTTGGCCGACACCCGAAGTGCCACTCGAGTGCGTGCCGAGGAGGAACTCGCGAGGATCAATGCCGAGGTCATCGACAGCGGCAGGGGCGCCGCTTCGCTCACGACCGCAATCATTGGCTTCGAAGGTACTCGGTCTACTCCGGTGACCGACCATGTGGTTCCAGGATGGTGAATGATGTTAACCCTGAACCGCCCAAGAGGAGGGCAAGAGCATGAAAAAAAGAGGGAGTCCCGCGCGGCTCCCTCGTAGCATTTAAATACGCAATTCAGCAAAAGGAGCAGCGGGTTTATTTCTTTTCTTCTGTTGTTTTCTCTTTCGCGCGCTCGGCAACTTTTTCTTCTGCTTCCACTTTCACCGCAGTCACATCAACCGGGGCCGCAATCACCTCTTCTTCAAGAGGCGGCGTAACGGTAACCAGCACCGTCTCGGGCTCAACCAATATTTTTACTTTGTCGGGAATTTCTAAATCTTTGACATAAATACTCTCATTAAGCTCGCGCAAGCGTCCGAGGTCAACTTCAAAGTGGCGGGGCAAGTCCCCAGGCAATGCCTCGACTTCGATTTCGGAAAGCGTTTTATTCAAAATCCCGCCCTGTCCTTTGACCGCCGGTGATTCTCCGATAAATTCAAGCGGCACATGCGTTTTGATTAATTCATCCATCCGCACCTGATAAAAATCAACGTGAATAATTTCGTCGGTCAAATAATCTTTCTGGATGTCATGCACCAACGCAGGCCGTTTCTCACTGCCCATCAGAAGATGTATCACGGTGCTTTCGCCGGCGTCCTTGAACGCTTTTTCAAAATCGCGGCGCTTCACGCTCAAATGAACATTCACTATGCCGTGGCCATAAAGTTCAGCGGGAATAAGCCCTTGTCTTTCAAGAACTCTGACCGCCTTGCCAAATTTTTCACGCGTTTCAACTGCTAAGTCCATAATGAGAGGATAACAAAACAACCGGAATATGGCAACTAACCATAAAGGAGTATCTCATCCCATGCCGCTTTCCTCAAGGAAAGCGGCATGGGATAAATTCTCTAAATTACCTACTAACTAACCTGCTAACAACCTAACAAGCTAGTAAGCTAATCAGCTAAGACCTAATTTTTGACTTCCCAATCCAAATGCATCTTCGGAAGCATTGAGTCCGGATGCCAGTTCTGTTTCAACTCTTCGAGTTTGTCGGACTTCTGGTACTTGCCGCCTTCGCCGACATAATCCGGAGAATTTTTGAGCGCTTCGACTTCGTAGAATACCATCTGCCCGATGCGTCGTCCCACGACGAGCGGAATCGTGAAGTAGCGCGAATTGTTCGTGACCTCCATGGTCCAACGGTTAAAAAACCCGACATCGCCCCATCCCGCGTCTTTGCATACTTCGACGAAATTGCGGCCAAGCGACGAGCGCGCGTACATTTTCGTCGCGACAATATCTTTTCCTCCGATAAATTCCTGCGTATGCGCCAAAATTGTTTCTCCTGGAGCGAGTACGATTATTTTGTCGTCGTGTTTTATATTTTTGAGCTGAACGCCAAGCCGCTTGCCCACTTCGAATGCCCCTTCTGCCTGATACGGCCCGCGCCACACCGAATCCGTCGAACTCTGGTCGTAGAGATTATGAATCGTCGCTCTGCCTTCGGGATACGCTTCCCGCCAGAACCATTCTCCGAGCGACACGTCGTAACTGACCGTCTTTAATTTCCGGTCATCGAACGGGTCAATGATAATAGTGCCGTTTTTATAGTGCCGTAAAATCGCGTCTCGTGATAAAAGCATTGCCTTATATTTTATTGGATAGGGTTATGTTTTGCAAATCAAGGCATGGATTGAATGTTAATCACGCCATAAAGTTCCCGGCTTGGATGTTCCAAAGTTTCCGGTAGATGCCGGCCTGACGGAGAAGTTTTTTATGCGAACCCATCGCGGCGATCTTTCCGTTTTCGATCACGATAATCCGGTCCATCTCCCGAATCGTCGAGAGACGGTGCGCGATGGCGATGACAGTTCTCCCGCGTATTAATTCGTGGAGCGCGTCTTGAATAAACATCTCTGATTCCGAGTCCAAGCTTGAAGTCGCTTCATCAAGAACCAAAATCGGCGGGTTTTTCAAAATCGCGCGCGCAATCGTTACCCGCTGGCGCTCTCCCCCGGAAAGTTTCACGCCTCGTTCCCCTACATATGTTTCGTATCCGTACGGCAACGAGGAAATAAATTCATGCGCGTGCGCCCGTTTCGCCGCTTCAATTATTTCCTTATCGGTTGCGCCGCGTTTTCCATAAAGAATATTTTCACGGAGCGTCCGATGAAAAAGAACTGATTCTTGCGGAACCAAAGCAACCGCGTTCCACAAACTCTCCTGCGTCACGCAAGCGATGTTCTGTCCGTCAATCAATATTTTTCCGCTCTTAACATCGTACAAACGGCACAAAAGCCGCGCGAGAGTTGACTTGCCGGCGCCGGATGAACCGACGAACGCGACTTTCTCGCCCGCTTCAATCTTAAGCGTAAAATTGTCGAAAACGTTTCTATTTTTATGAAAGCCGAAACTGACATTCTGGAATTCAATTTTCCCTTTCTCAGCAATAAGGGGTTTTGCGTCTGCCACATCCTGAATTTCATGGGGTGTATTTAAAATATCAACCATCTCTGACGCGTCGGCGAACGCCTCGAACAAACGGCGGAGAACTCTCCCGAAATCGCCCATGCGGTCAAAAATATTTATGATGTATATCTGGATAAGCACGAAATCGCCGGCGGTAAGAATCCCCTGTCCCCACAAAACGATTGCCGCATAGATCATCGCGATCTGAATCCCAAGCATAATGAATCCCTGCACCGTATCGATTCCTTCGCCGAAACCCCAAGCGATAAGCCGGGCTTGTTTCAATTCTTCATTGACGCGACGGAATAATGATTCTTCGTGATTGTATCCGCTGAATAATTTGATTGTTGAGCTGTTGCCGATTGCGTCCGCGAGGGCGCCAGTCGCTTCCGAATCCTTTCCGGTTTTTACAATGTCATATTTCCGCCTCCATCGCGCCGCAATAATATTGAAGGCGAGAAAAATGCCGATGCCGATGCTCAAAATAACGCCCAAAGCAACATTGCGATGGAAAAGAACCCAGAGTATTCCCAAAATAGTAAAAAAGAGCGGCAGGACGTTCGATTGTATCTGGTCAAAAATATTTTCGAATGCGCCCGTAAGCTTATTCACTTTCCGCACGAGCGATCCCGCGAAATTATCTCCGAAGAAGCGATATGAATGGCGAATGAGATAATCGAACGAACTGCAGGAAAGGTCGGACATAACGCGCGATTCAAAGTACGAATTCGAAAACCCGCGGACGCGGCGTAAAAACCATGAGAGCGTCCACAATCCCGAAATCACAAAAAATATCGAAAAAAGCTGGGGCATAATTCCCGGAACGGAAATTCCCGATTGCCCCACGATATCAATCAGCTTTTTATAATAAAGCGGGCTGATAACTTGCGACGCGTTGATTCCGGCAACCGCAAAAAAAATCAAAAACACCATGCCCCAATGCTTCCGGCTATGCCGCCACAAAACTTTCGCGACTTCCCACGTCGCTCCTTTTTTAAGTTTTTTCTTTTCTTTACGCATAAAGAATTCTACTTCAACAAAGATATGTTGACTGTAAGCCAAACTGATGAGCTTTCCTCTCAAGGAGTTGTTACTCCCCTTCTTTCAGAAAACGTATAATATTCCCAATAGTTACTGCCCGCCGAGTTTTTTAAGAATCTCTTCCTGTTTTTGGGCGATTTTTTCTTCAGTGCCGCGCCGCGGAATCGAATAGTCATTCAAATCAACTTTGACGAAGCTCGCGAGTAAAGGAAGCTTATCTTGAACACGCCGCCATTTTTCCTGCTCGATGAACCGGTAATCGGGATGGCCCTGCGAGCCGGTGCGAAGTTCCACTTCCCAAAAAAACTCGCGGAAATTCTGCCACTGGTAAAACCGCATCCGATATGCAAGCGGCACGACATATTGGGCAAGCTCCGGCTCAAGCGATTCGATTTTTTTGAATAACGATTCTGCGCTCGAAACCGCTTTGGAAAATTCTTCTTCAAGCCCCGCGTCTTTAATATCTTTCGGCATATCAAATCCGTGCCGCGTCGAAAAAAGCTGACGCTCCTGCGTGTGCGGCCGGTGGCGCTGGATGTCCCGATACGCGCCGATGTTCGTTATGATTTCAAACCGGAGATACGAATTTTCAAATGCCCTGCCGACTTTGTGCCAACGTTCGGTACGATTTTTAAGATACGATTCGATTGCTTCCTTCTTTTTATCCGGCGGCATCGCGCGGGCTTTTTCGAGCGCCTGCGCCCAGCTCAAATGGCTTACTTCAAACAGTATTCCAGCGATGATTTTTTCTTCGGCTTCGAGGTCATATTCAGCGAGAAAAACAGCTGATTCGCCCGCGCGAGCGAACAGTTCTTCTCTTGCTTTTTCGTTTTTGAGAAAATTTCTGACATTCGATTTCTTCCCCGCAAGATAGCCCTGATAGTTGATTGTTTTTTCGTCGTTCAACCGCAAAAGAAGCGAAGGAATTTCGTTGTCGAGCTCTTTCTTCACCGTTTTTGAAATCCAACGCAATTCGCCGAGACGGTGCTTCGCGGTTCTGTTGATGAGATATTCAAGCGCCTGGGCATTGCCGCGAAATGCCACTTGACTAAGCGTTGCTATCGGCAGAAGCCCGCGCAAAGCGTCAAACGCTTTTTTCTCAAGCACGGATTCTTTTTCGTCATAATTTTTTTTGAGAAAGTCGACCATTTTCGGCAGAAGCCCTGTGTAAACATCAAAAAGGCCGTCGAGGGTTTTCCGGTATTCATCCAAAAAACCCAGACGTTCCAAATCCGGTTTCGGAATATAGTAAAGATACCGTCCGTTGATTTTATTTCCATAATTTACATAGCGGGTTGATTTTTCAATGGGCTCGAGCCCGAGCCGCTGGTCTTCGATAAATTTCAGTGCCGCTTGGGATATTCCCCAGAACACAAGATGCGTGCCGGTCATCTGCGCGATCGAATCGTCGCCGTACTGCGAAAGCCACTTCGCGTAAAACTGCTGGGCGCGTTGGTTGTTCAGAATATTTTTGAAACCGCGCTCTTTCAAAAACTTGACCGTGTCTTCAAGTTCTGCCGCGAGATGCTTGTCCTCGCCGTCAACAATCGGATAAATGTATTCCTTGAGAAGCACTCTCAAGAGCGAATCAGCGGCGCGGCTCGCGCGGGAACAAAGCGCGCCCGCGATTTCGGGCGGCAGGTTCCGGAGCACGTGAACGATGCCATCAAGCCCGGTCGCGAACGGCTCTAAAAAATACCGGTCGCGCTCCGACCACGGTTCGCCCGGAAAATCCGGGGCGAAAGATGAAACTTCGATTTCGGGTGGCATAGTAAATAAAATTGAAAAATCTTAATCAAAATAAGGAATTTTCCACCAGTCGCCGGGATTTACAATGCGCAATTTACGGTCGAGATTTTTTATGGTTTCCATTTCGGCGGATGAAAGTTCAAAGTCGAAAATATCGATGTTTTCTTGTAAGTTTTTCGGCGAAGTGCTTTTAGGAATGGCACTCGTATTTCTCTCGATTGCCCAGAGGAGCAAAATTTGGGCTGGGGTCTTATTATGCTCCGCGGCGATTTTCGCGATAGCTGGATCGTCCAACACGTGAATCTTTTCTTTTCCCCGGTACGTTCCGCCCGAACCCAAAGGCGAATACGCGGTTACGGAAATATTTTTATATTTGCAAAATTCCACCAAGTTGGATTGCTGAAGATAGGGATGCAGTTCAAACTGATTTACCGCGGGCGGAATTTTCGCGTACGAAAGCAAATCGAGCAACATCGGCGCGGTAAAATTTGCCACCCCAACTGCTTTTACCAAACCCTGCCCGACTAATTCCTCCATAGCTTCCCAGGTCTCGCGCAGGGGAACTTTTTCCGTTACGAGAAAACCCTTGTCGTCCAACGGCTCAGTCCCCATATCCGGCGGCACGGCCACCCCCCAGTGCATAAGATAAAGGTCGAGATAATCAAGCTGGAGATCTTGAAGCGTTTTCTTGCACGCCGTGGCGACATTTTCTCGCGCATGGGCGGTATTCCACAACTTGCTCGTAACAAAAACTTCTTCACGCTTTATTGCGCCGCTCCCAAAAACTTTCGCGAGCCCCTGCCCGATTTCTTTCTCATTGTGATAGATAAACGCGCAATCAATATGGCGATACCCGCATTCTGAAACGGCGTACTCAACCGCCCGTCCTACTTCGTCAGGACGAGAATTCCATGTTCCGAGCCCGATGACAGGCATACGAGCGCCGGTATTCAAAACAAGATAATCCCTTACTTTATCCATGCTGTTTATAGTATCAAAAAATCGCCGCGGGGGCGACTTTCTGGATTTCAGATTCTCCCAGAGATATTTTTCTCACAAAACGCGGGGCTTATAGTCCGCAGGAGCGTTTTTAAGGTATGCTTCAAGTTCAAGGCGTTTTAACAAACCGGCGCGCGCGCCGATTTTTTGAACGACGGACATCGAGTTGACCGGCCCCCACCGTAATGCTTCTTCAATACTCATCCCCATGCAAAGGGCCGCCGTAACCGTTGAGGAAAACGCGTCTCCGGCCCCGGTCCGCTGAAGCGGCGGCTTGGGGTCCGGATAGGAAGGCATATACCACGCGGTCGTTCCGTCAAATGCCCTCGCGCCCGCCGGGCCATCCGTAATCACAACTATCTTCGGCCCCAGCGAGTGCAATTTCTCCAGCAATTTTTTGTCGTCGTCTTCCTCGATTTCGAGTATCCGTTTTGCTTCGTCTTTATTCACGAAAAAAATTTCCGTTCGCTGATAAATTTCTTTGAGCGCGTCTTTCCCGAACTTCATTTGGTATGTGCCGGGCTGGAACGCCAATTTAACTCCCGGATGCGCGCCGAGATACCGGACAAGCTCCTTATGAAACTCAAGAGAGTTTTCACCGAGCGAAGAAAGGTAAATCCATTTCGGCGACCCGATATCGGGCAAGGCGTAATCGTACTTTTCATGCTTGATTAAAATCGTCCGGTCGTCCTCATACCAAAGCACGTAGTGGTAATTTGTTTTTTTGCCCTCGTTCACCTTAACGAAGTCGGTCGCGACATCCTCGAATTTAAAAACCTCAAGCGTATCTTTTCCGTAAATATCATCGCCGATATTTGAAACAAGCGCGGTGCGCAACCCCAGCCGCGCGGCGGCATTCGCCGCGTTCGCGCTGTTGCCGACTGCCGGAATAACATATACCTCATCATAAAAAATCTTGTCGCCAAAGCGCATGCAAAGCTCGCGAACATCGTGGTCAATATCGAGATGCGCCGACTTACTATCCAGATGAATAAAAGCATCGGTTGCCGTATCGCCAATTGCTACAAAATCGTATTCCATTATTTTTATTTTCTTTTCAATACTTTTTTCACTTTCAATTTAATGCTGTTCACCCCCAATCCGTATTTCTCTATGAGTTCCAAGGGAAGCCCTGATTCGCCGAACACGTTTTGAAGGCCGACGAATTCGAGCGGCGTCGGCGCGCGGGCTCCGAGAAGCTCTGCTACGGCTCCGCCGAGCCCTCCGTGTATCTGATGCTCCTCAACCGTCACCACTGCTCCGATTTTTTTCGCGAGTCCGACTATTGTTTCTTCGTCAAGCGGTTTTACGGTATGGACGTTTAAAACAACTGTCCCGATTTTTTCTTTTTCCAAATCGCGTGCAGCCACAAGCGCGTTATAGATGATGCCTCCGCAAGCGATAATAAGAACCTGCGGTTTTTTTCCGCCAATCGGCGAATGCCAGAAAATTTGTGCCTTGCCCGGGATAAACGGCGTTTCTTCGGTTGTCAGAATCGGCGTTTTCTCGCGCTGAAATCTCAAATACATCGGCCCCCAGATTTTTGCCGCGGCGAGCGTCGCTTTTTTCGCTTCGATCGCGTCGCACGGAACAAACACTCGCATATTCGGCATTGCGCGCATAATTGCGATGTCTTCGGTTGCCTGATGCGTGGCGCCGTCGGGTCCGGTGGAAATTCCCGCGTGATGCCCCGCGATTTTCACATTCGAATCGTTATACGCGATGGTTGTTCTGATTTGCTCAAGATTTCTGCCAGGAGAAAACGTAGCGTACGAAGAAATGAAAGGAATTTTTCCCGAAACGCCAAGGCCGGCCGCGATAGTCGCCAGATTCTGCTCCGCAACGCCGCACTCGAAAAACCGTTCGGGAAATTTTTTCGAAAACGCTTCGGCGCGGGTTGATTCTGTAAGGTCCGCGCACAGAACAACCACGTTTTTATTTTCTTCTCCGGCTGCTACCAGTCCTTCGCCGTAGCCGTTCCGCGTCGGCGCCTGCGCCACGTCCTTCGAAAAAATATCGGGATTCAATTTTGCTTCAGGATTGAGCATCCCAGGTAGTAGAAATTCGACTTCATTGTTTTTAGTGGCTCGACCATGTTTATTTTTCTTCTAACTTTTTAATTATATCAAGCTGTGTGATCTTTTTATTCGCCGAAGGCAGAGGTCGAATTTTCACTACCTGGCATCGGTTCTGTTTTTTGATTCCCCTTTTTTGTAGTATTTCTGCATCAGCCACATACTGCCGCCGATGGTGACAATCGCGACCAGCAAACCTATGAAAAATTTCAATCGGTCGTCAACGCTCCCCCAGCCGCGGAAATATCCGTAAATGATTCCATACAGGCCCGCGAGCATAATACCGATAGGAACGCTCTGGCTCGCGATTGCCGCACGAAACAAAAGCAAAAATCCTCCAATGAAGACGAGTACGCCGACGATGTTCGCAGCAACGAACACATCGCGGTTGTACACGTTCATTTTGTCTTGATATTCTTTTTGCCGTTTCTGAAATTCATCCTGCTGTTTTTGCTGTTCGGCGTAAAAAGCATTCTGGTCGCTCGTGCATTTCGTATCGCCTTTCGCGCAGTTGAACTCGCGATATGGGGCTGCTTTAGGATACGCGAAATAATCGGGCTGTGCCGGCTCCGGATGGAATGCTTTGATGCCAAGGAGTATCAGCGAGCTCAAAATAATCGCCGTCGCCAATCCTAAAATTATATTTATGATTTTCATGTTTTTGAATTTAAGTTTCGGGTCATTCGGGTGGAATTCGGATTTTTCGGGTCGCTTTTAATTTTATTGATGCTCTGACTCAATCCGCCTGCGGAACGCACGGAGTTCTTTCAACGCCGATTCCGCTTCGCCAAGTTTGAATGATTTTGAATGCCAGAGATAATCGCGCTCCATAAAACTGACTCCTTTGCCCGGAATCGTATGAGCGATGACGACCGTCGGCTTCTCGTAAATCGCTTTCGCTTCCGCGATGCTGTCCACGAATTGCTCGATGTTGTGCCCGTCAATATCAAGAACGTGCCAGTTGAACGACTCGTATTTTTTCCGCAACGGCTCAAGCGGCATAATGTTCTCCGTAAAACCGTCTATCTGGATATTATTTCTGTCGATGACCGCGGTCACATTATTCAGCCGATATTTTCCTGCGAACATCACAGCTTCCCACGTGTTGCCTTCTTCGTGTTCTCCGTCGGATGTAATACAGTAGGTGCGGCATTTTTTATTGTCGAGTTTTGCCGCGAGCGCCATGCCGATTGCCTGCGAAAGTCCGGAGCCGAGCGGACCCGAGGTTGTTTCGATGCCGGGCAAAGCTGTCCGGTGCGGATGGCCCTGCAGCCGCGAATTGAGCATGCGGAGCGTTTTCAACTCATCAACCGAAAAATAGCCGGCGCGCGCGAGTGCCGCGTACATAACCGGACACACATGGCCGTTTGAAACCACCAACCGGTCGCGGTCCGGCCACTCCGGCTGTTTCGGATTATGATTCAAAATGTGGAAATAAAACGTCGCGACAATTTCCGCCAACCCGAGGGGTCCGCCGATATGCCCGGAGCCAGCGCGCGACACCATCTCGATAACGTCCTGCCGCAGACGATTCGCCATCTCTTCCAAAAATTTAAGTTTTTTTTCGTGAAATGCCTCCATATGAAAAATTAAAAATATGAAAGAAAAACTAAATTACCTATGAAGCTGAAACCACTCTTTAAGCGTCTTTGGCCATCCCATGATAAGGAGCAGCGCGAGCGGCGCTCCCCAATTGGCTGAACGTTCCACGAAATCCAACCAGCCCACGCCGACGAGCGGCCGAACAAGAGCAGTCCAAAAAGTCCAGAAAGTCGCGCCGAGGAGAATCGCAGGAAACGGTTTTATGAGCATCACAAACGCAGCGACAACATCAATAATCCCTATGCCAAAAAGAAGCTGTTTTGCAAGAACCGGGTCAGCAACGCCGAATTTTTGGATCCAACTGACCCAATCGGCTTTACCCCCAATCGCGAGGAAACCGTGACCGATAAATTCTCCGGCGATCGCAATTCGTAAGACCCAACTGCTTAATTTTGAATATTCCATAATATTGTAATTCCTATTTTATAAACGGCGCAGTTCCTCATATCGTGCGGCCGGATTGTCGCTATTGAATACGTATGTCGCAGTTGTCACGATGTCAGCTCCGGCCTCTTTGACAAGCTTCGCAGTTTCAAGATTAATTCCTCCGTCAACTTCAATGGTAGCATCCGGCAGTTCCTTCCGCAAAAATCTGACCTTGTCGAGAACCAGCGGCAGAAAATTCTGGCCAGCCGGTCCGGCGTGCACCGCCAACACCTGAAATTCCGACACTTTCTCCAAATAAGGTTTTAATTTCTCGACCGGTGTTTCCGGACTTATGGCAAGCATCAATTCGGCGTTATACTTCTTCACCGCGATTTCAATTTCTCCAAACGATTTTTCGTTTATGGTTTCTACATGAACAATCAGCCGCTTGGCGCCGGCTTCAAGCCACGACGTAACGACTTTCTCCGGTTCTTCAACCATCAGATGAACTTCCGTGTTGACGCCTTTTCCGATTTCTGACCAAATCGAGGCATCGGCCCAACTCTTGCCAAACGTAAACCGCGCGTCAGAAACATCGAGATGAACCCACTTGGCGAACGCTTCGGCGCTTTTCAATCTTTTTTCAACGCACTCGAATTCTGCGCAGTTAATAACTGGGATCACTTCCATGAAGCAATTTTACCATCTTATACTGTCTTATTCCAATTTACTTCTTTACAACAGAATGCAATGCGCAAATGCTTCTTACCAACTATTTTCAATCTGGGAAATCTTGTCGAGCCGGCGCTGGTGGCGCGGTTCGGGACTGAACGGCGTTTCAAGAAAGAGAGTAACCATTTTTTGCGCGTCGGCTTCGCTCGTAAAATCCGATGCCAAACTTAATACGTTTATATTATCGTGTGCTCGCATGTGATTTACCTGGTCCGGAGAAATACCGATTGCCGAGCGCACATTCCGAAACTTATTCGCCGCGATATCAACGCCGGCGCCCGACCTACAGATAAGAATCCCCCGGCTTGCTTCGGGCTCCATACTTACTTTTTTCCCTACCGCAGCCGCGAAATCCGGATAATCATCGCTCTCCTCATAACGAATGTTTCCCAAGTCAGCGGTCTCGTAGCCCTGATTTTTCAGAAAAATTTTGAGAAACTCTTTTAAGTTAAACCCGCCATGGTCAGCGCCGATGTAAATGAGCATGTTAGAGCGTTTCCGCAACTTTTAACACATGCCTTACTAAAGTTGCGACATACCCCCATTCATTATCATACCAGCTAAATACTTTTACCAAATCGCCGTCAACCACTTTGGTAAATTTCAAATCCACGATGGCGCCGTACGGCTCGCCGACAATATCCGATGATACCAGCTGGTCTTCCGCTATTTTCAAAATCCCCTGCCAGCGCGGTTCCTCTGCGGCTTTCCGGAAAATGTCGTTGATTTCTTCAACGGTCGTTTTCCGTTTCGCCAAAAACGTAATGTCCGCAATCGAGCCCGCGATGACCGGCACCCGGAGCGCGATGCCGTCGAATTTTCCCTCCAGTTCTTTAATCGCGCGCGTGACTGCAATCGCGGCGCCGGTCGTTGACGGAACAATGTTCTGCCCCGCGGCACGGCCCCGCCGGAAATCATTTCCCTTTGTGGAGCCGTCAACAAGATTCTGCGTCGCGGTGTAACCATGCACCGTGTTCAAAACCGCTTTTTGGATTCCCGGATTCTCGGACATAATCTGAATCACCGGCGAAGCGGCATTCGTGGTGCACGAACCATTCGAACTTAAAACAGTTGTTTTTAATTCTCCCTCGTTCACGCCCATCAAAACGGTTTTGCCCTCAACGCCGTCTGCATCTTTCGCCGGCGCCGTAATCACGACTCGCTTTGCGCCGGCAGTAAGATGAACTTTTGCTTTTTCGTATGATTCAAAAAGTCCGGTTGCTTCAACCGCGATGTCGATTCCCAAATCTTTCCACGGCAACTGCGCCGGGTCTTTCATCTGAAGCATCTGAATTTCTTTCCCGTCAACAACTAAATAATTCAGCGTCAGTCCGCGTTCAGTCCGCGTTAGTCCGCGGATTTCCTTTGGAAATTTTCCGTACACCGTGTCGTATTTCAAAAGATAGGCGAGATTATCCAAATCACCCAAATCGTTAACGGCAACGATTTCAATTTCCGGCATCCCAAACGCTTGCCGGAACAAAAGCCGTCCGATTCTCCCGAACCCATTAATGGCAATTTTTGCTCTGGTCATGAACTAAATTATATCATATTGAAAAATTTATTATCATCCCCACGCTTCAAATTACTATTACTATAAAACGATCGTAATATAGCAATAGTAATTTAAACTTCGGTTTTCCCTGCTACTGCGTTCATGTTCTCATAACGATATACTGACTTCATCGCCCGCCGCGAAATTGTATTGCTTCACAACGCCGGCGTTCACTTCAAGAACTCTGTCAACCGGCTCCGGCGGATAATATACGGGAAGAGTAAAAATACTTTTTTTCGGTTCAGCGGGAAGATTTTCCGAAAATCCGATAATGCGGTTTCCGCGGAGCCAAATAATGTCGAGTGGGAATTTCATATCTTTCATCCAAAATCCGCTCGCGGACGGTTTGTCAAAAACGAAAAGCATGCCGTCATGCTCGCCGAGTTCGTCTCTTCCCGAAAGGCCCCGCATCCGGCTCATCATAGTATCCGCAACCTCGATTGCAAATGTCTGATTTTTAATCGTGAGTGACCCCTTTTTGCCCGCCGGATTAAAGGGTCTTGAAAAAAGCCATGCCCCGGCAAAAATAAAAATAACAAAAATCGAAGTGAGAATAATAATCACGTTCTTTTTCATTCTGATAAAAGAGTTTGCACGTTTTAATTTTACCAAAAAACTATTGAAATGAAACAGGGACAGACAGCGCCGAAACGCTATCTGTCCCCTCCTGCTACTGCCGAACTGACAACCAGACCCGCACCGGCCTACGTCGTTGGAGCTGAACCTGCGCTTAGCTCTGCGCGGCTCTGGCTTGATCCTGAGCCCGGTATCTTGCCAGATGGTTCCGAATCGTCCTGACCGTCACCCGCAACTTCTTCGCGGTGTGAGTCTTGTTCCCTTTGCACTCCCGGAGCGTCTGTTCTATTACATCTCTCTGTATCTGTTCCATAGTCCTGCTTCCGTACTCAACTTCTTTCTTCCGGTGACCGTCGAAAGCGACCCCGTTGAACCTGCCTCGTACTGCCTCGACAGTCAGAGCTCCCCTCTCATCGGGAAAAAACTTCGCATAGACGATGACGTTCTCGAGCTCCCGCACGTTGCCTGGCCAAGTGTGCTGGTTGAGAAGCGCGATAACGTCTCTCGGGATGTGGGGGGCCTTTACGGCTTCTCCCTCTCTGGACGCCACAGCTTCTTCTCCCTCGACGACTTCCTCTTCGGATGTCTCGAGGAAGTGATGCGCGAGACGCGAGATGTCGCCATCTCGCTCGCGGAGCGCCGGGACCCTTACCGGAAACCGATTCAGACGATACCAGAGGTCGGCGCGAAACCTCCGCCTCTCGACCATGTCCCCGAGATTGACATCCGCGGCGACGATTACCCGAACATCCACTGGCTGATACGCCGTTGCGCCGACTCGACGCACTTCACGCTCCTGAAGAACACGGAGAAGCCGGGTTTGAAGCTCGAGCGGCATATCCTGAATCTGGTCAAGGAAGAGAGTGCCTCCGTGTGCAGCTCCGAAGAGTCCTTGGCTTGAACTGACAGCACCGGTGAAAGCGCCCCGCTCACGCCCAAAGAGCTCGGTTTCGACGAGCTCTCGAGGCAACGACCCGCAGTCCACGGAGACAAAGGGTCCACTCGCCCGCCTGCTCATCTCGTGAACCCTTTTTGCCAGCACTCCTTTGCCGACGCCGGTCTCTCCTTGAAGAAGAACTGGTTCGCGTGTCGGTGCGAGCCGCTCGAGGAGACGCTTCATCTCGAGAACCGGCTCGCTCTGGCCGATGAACCCTGCCCACGGACCGGTTTGGATTTCTGCTCGGACACTCATCCTAACTGACATGGTATCCCTCCCATCTTCTCGAAGCTCCCTGCTCGAGTTCCTGTTCCTTGCGACGCCTACGGATTTCCTCCAGTTTATCCCGAAGATTTTTTCGGCGGGTGATGTTGCGGAGCCCCCTGACTGTTACGCCGTAGATCTCTGCAATTCTGGTAGCGTTACCGCCGGTGTGCTTCGCGAGATAGAGGATATACCTTGTCTCGAGCTCCTCGAACGTCAAAAGATTCCCTTGTTCGTCTACGAACTGCGCTGGCGGTTTATCTGTTCTCGTCATCTCATCCTCCCCGGTTGGTATTGGTTCACTCCACGCGTTCTGTCCTAATCTATTGTCAGTCAGCTTTCTGTCAAATCAGCATTATTAAGTTTTTTCCGACGCTATCAACAAAATACAAAAAGAGCGTAAAAAAGTCAACCCCACGCCATAAAACAATACTCGGAAAAAAACTATTGCTGCACCAGCCGGAAATACGCGTCGCGCGCGGAATTGCTTGACCAGAATCCGTCCGAATACGAATTGGAATTAGTGCCGAACACTGCCGCGCCGTTTCTCACCACCGGCCCCTTCTTCAGCGCCAGCCAGTACGACGAGCTCGCGTTGAGAAGAACACCCGGGGAAAAGCTGAATACCGACTCGGCCTGGGCATCAAACTGATTAAAGGTGATTGCAGTGCTCGTTGCGATGAGCGCGCCTATGGAGTTGCTGCTGTCTTGGTGAATCTCAACATACAACTGGCCGCTGCTGAAGGGTGAGCTGTTCGGCTCCAGGAAAAACGCAACGCCGCCGATGGTCGCGGCGCTTCCCATAAGAATCTGCTGGCCATAACCATCGGGGCCGATATTATCATCGTGATTCAATTGCGACGGCGTCAGCACGAAGCCGGACGGGAAATTATAGGTAAGCGTGGACGGAGTCGAAGCATTGCTGAAATCATCCACTGCCCTGACGCCCAGCTTGTAGGTATTCGGAAACACCGGAATGGTTGATGTGGAAAGAAGAGAGGTAGTCGATCTCCACGCCGAATCGCTGAGCACCGAAGACGTCGAAAAATTCACCTCGTAGTGAATCAAAGAGTCGCGTGTATCGCTGTCGGTTGAGGATGTCCAACTGAGGTCAAGCTTCCCGTTCACGCTGTTAAGAACCACGGAAAAATTTCCTGGCGTTGTCGGAGCGTTTTGCGTTGCCGCCGTAGTTTGGAAATGATAGTTGGTTGTATCAACGGCCGCGAGCTTGAGACGCTGACTGCCGCCTCCGCCGCCTTCGAAATCGTAAAACGCGAGCGTGGTATAATCGCTCGAAGAAAAAGAAATGTCCGAAGTCGAGCTCGCAAGCTTGACCGTAAACCGCTGGTCTTCGAGATTGCTGAAAAGATGCGCGCCTGACATAAGGCCGCCGCTTTGGCAGGAATAATTATTGAACGGAAAAAGAAGTTCCGGCTTGCTTGTTTCGCCGCCGGCGCAGGTTGAATACTTAACCCGCATGAAAGCAGAGTCAGAAGGAATCAAATCGTCCGCGGTGCTGATGATGCTTTGTTTCGGCGCGGCCTTGTTCAGATAAAACACGATTGCTCTCCAGTCTGAGGTGTTGCTCGTATCGCTTTTATCCCAAAACGGCCTGCTCGAGGTGGCCGTCACGTCGAAAAGATATCCGGTGCCGGCTCCCCGCGTGTCGCGATAAAAATACGTATTGTCGAGAAAACTTTTCGCGGCGATTGTCGAGGTGGGAGCCGAAGACAAGCCATCGCGGTCCTGAACCGTGAACTTGAAATTATAATTGCGGCCGACTTCGTTAATCGTGTACGCGTACGTCGTGCTGGCAGTTGACGATGTTTCGAATAGTAAAGTCGTTGAACTGAGATTGGTCGTATCAGAAATGGAATAGGAGAGCGTGGACGTGGCGCCGGATGCGTCGCTCGAGAGATTCCACGAAAAATCGAATCGCGGCGCGAAATTATACGTTATCTGGAGGTTGTTGGCGGCCGGAGCGCTCCGGGGTTCGGGCAAACTGGCGGAATTCTGGGGATTCGGCGAACTTCTCGTTGTAAAATCGCTGTCCGCATCAGTATCGCAGTCGTTGCCCGAAAACTCATTGCTCCCTTGGGGCGATGCGCACGCTCCGCTTTGAACGACTTTCCGCTCGATGGTCTGGCCCGCGCTCGCAATTGAATTTTTGTCGTACGTCACCCGGTCGATTTCCGCGCCGCTCGCGTCACTCAAGATGAGTTCTATCTTTTCCGGTCCGCCGCCGGCTGCCTGGCCGCTCGGCAGAGTCGAGGATGCCGTTCTTTTTACATCAGCCAGCTTGTTGCTGTAATTCGCCGCATCGTAATCATTCAACCCTACGAGGAGAAACCCTTTTGAGGGAATGAGCGCCGTATCTTCGGGGTGGGCTGCCGGCTTGAACGACGCGAGTGAAACGATTGTCGCGCTGTTCTCTGTCTGATACTTCAACAACCAACCCGTGAGGTCGAGCTGGGTTCCATTCGGATTGTAGAGCTCGACGAATTGTTTTCCTACGTCGCTGCCTGCCGCGTGAAATAAAACTTCGCTGATGACAATATGATTCGCCGGACTCGGCGCTGTTGGCGAAGCAGAAGCTGGAGCTGGAGCAGGAGAAGACACTGTCCCGGCTCCGCCGACTGTTGTCGTGCTGTTTAAAAAAGTATAAAGCGCGGCTGTGCTCGAAGTGCTTTCTTTCGATTGCGTTGTACCGGAAGAAAGAGCGGTGACTTCGGAGGATGCTTGAGAAATTACCGGGGATGCTTGTTCTGTACTCACTGCGGGATTTGATACGGACTGAGAAATATTTTCTTTTACAATCTGAATATCGCTTGAAACATTCGGACTTCCGGAATTGCTATCGGGGATAACCGTATTATTTGTGACAACAGCAGTATTCGGCGGTTCAGAACTGCTGAAATAATTGGTGATGAGCGCCAATCCTTTTGAAAACGCGGTGCTGGTGAACAATTTCCCCGCGTTTCTGTAAACGGTTTCCGCCGCCGCAACTGCCGACTGGACTACCGCCAGAACGCCGTTATACGCGGCTTGCCCGGCTGCCGACGCAACGTTGTAAACAATTGAGTTAGCTGCATCGGTGCTATTTTTTGCCGCGACCACGCCGGTTGCTGTAGGATCGGCAAAAAAGAAAAACGCTTTTCCCGTGTAATACGCAATGTCTCTCACTGGAGGAATAAAACAACCGACGCCGGCCGTATCCGGAACTTCTATGGCGACAAGATTTTTGAGCATATCGTTGATACTGGAGACAATAGGAACTGAAGCATTGGCGAGATATACTCCGCTGAAAGAATGGCCGCCGTGTGAGTCAGCCGCCTCCTGTGGGGTAAGAGGAATGGAAATATTCGCGGGAAGCGGTTGTTTTGCTCCAAATTTTTGCGCGAAATTGCGCGCTAAATTGATGACTTTATCGTTTTCGGAAGTGAGATACTTTCCATCACACTGTGACGGACAGCTTGGCGGGACAATACTCGCGGGCGTCGCGACATTATATACGCCGACCGATTCTTTCGGTTCGCCGTGCGCAAGAAGATAATCGTAGATTTCATTCGTGTAGAACGTTCCCTGCGAGTGTCCGACAAGAAGCAATTTGCGTGTTTTAATTTCCGAATAGATTTGTTGAAGAATAGTATCGCGGTCATAATTGCTAATCGGCTTATTATACATTTGCGACAATGTTTCAGCTAAGTCGCCTAAACCGCCGATGTGCGAAGGATTGTAGCCGGTAATGAAATCAACACCGCTTAGGCCAGAACGCTTAGAAAATTCATCCTGTAAAGAGAGAGTATCGTCTTCTGCATCTTTGATGTTATTTGTAAAAACTCCATTGATATACACGACAGTAAACCTATTGGGACTACAAGCCCCAAAAACAATGCGGGGTAACAAAAACAGAATTAGCATGGAGAGGCCCACCCGATATTTCATAGAGATTTTTTGGTGTTTAGTTAGGTAGGGATATTAAATCAATATCACAATAAGGTTCATTAGGGGACTTGATTGAAGTCATATAGCTCCTAAAAACGTCCTCGCTTCTTTGTGTTCGGGCAATAGTATTAAAAACTAGATTATTCTGAATCTCTTTGGATAATACTCTGGCGCTTTGTTGCGGAGCCGCTTTACTGATACAGAAGTAACCTCTACGCTCCTCTTGTATAACTGCTACAAATGTCTCCGAATTAAACACGTTGTTTGTCATCTCGTTCTGCAACGCCATCGCGTATTGCAGCTCCGCGGCGCGGATGCGGGCCGAGTCAGGATGCAGTTTGAAAATCGCGAGTTCCACGTCGTCGCGGATGCCGTTGCCGTTCGCGTCAATTCCTTCAACCGTATAATCCTTCAAACGAGAATCGGGCTTCGGCGGAAGATTATTCCCCAGAACATCCGCGAGCGTGATTCTCTGGGCGTGTATCTTCTTCACGACTTCCTGCGTTTTCAAACGCTCTTCCGCGGCCGGTATGCGATAAATGACTAGGGCGATGTATAAGATAACAATGACCGCAAGCGGAATGCGGACGATACGCCAGACGCGATGAAGAGTGTAGGGATTCATCCCGTTATAGACAGGTCGCCCAAGGCGACCGTGAATACGCCGTTTGAACGGAACCCGACCTTTTGAATATTAAGGTTAGCATATTTTTGAAGTCATAGAATGGTTGTCTCTAACGGGATTCATTTTAAGAACAATCTAAGAATAATAAAAACTGCGACCACAACCAAAATAATACTGACGAATACGGCGAAAAATTTCCCCCGCGAGCTTTTCGGTTTCGTTCCGTCGCCGTAATCGTCCAAATGAATTTGTTCTTCGGGCATTTTGGTAAAAAGCTTATGCACTATAATATAACATTTTAATCGACACTCGTACAATAAACCGTATTTCAATCATTTTACTTTATCTCAAAGTCCACCGCATTGTTATCGGTATCCTGCATCGCGGCGTTGACGATTTTTCTTCCGAGAATTTGATTCGCCGCGGGATTCGTCGGATACGCCGAGCCCTCAACAAAGGGATTCACGTGGCTCGAACCCCAGGCAACGGCGTCTATGATTTTTCCCGACGAATCAAAAAGAGCGGCGCTGTTATTGTCGGTGAGATACGCAGTGCTTGAAACATTCGCGCCGACAGAACCCGCAAAATTATTTTCCGAATTCGCCCAGACAAAATATCCGCGCGAAGCGATGCTTGCTCCGGAGGGAAAAACCCGGATTGACGAGGCAGTCCCCGACGCATTCTCTTTTTTCAACTGCCAGCCGCCGATATCAACCGCCGAATCGGCTGCGTTATACATTTTGATAAAATCATTGTTTGATTTTCCGCTGCCGCCGGTTGTCTGGATGTCGCTGATGAGAATATGGGAAAGAGACGTGGGGGCTGGCGCTTGGGGGTTGCTGGTGGAAGCGACGGAAGTACTGGCAGAAATGGCGCTGGCCGTGGTATTCAAAGTTGTGCTGCTTTGCGGGGTCGAATCAGCAACAAAAGAAACATTCCCTGATTGAGATACTGCAGAGGTCTGCCCTGTTGTTGAAAACGCCGTTGAATTCTCGGCTTTAGGCGTACCGCCGACTTGTGCGCTCGTGTGCCAGCTCAAATCCAAAGAGCTCCGCTCCATGGTTTTCTTCCCTGCGTTGTCGCCCGCGGGCCAGGATTTCAAAGCGTCTATTTCATCCGCGAGTTCGCAGTTCGCGTTAAAAATTCTTAGCCGGACTCCGTCATTCGATAACGCGCCGCTGTAAATTTTATCCGCCGTAACATTCGGCGCAGAATTGTCATCGCTCCGTTCCAAAAGATAGAATGTGCCAGCCGGAAAATTATTTTTCTCGTCGAAAGTAATTTTTACTTGTGGTGAGCTTGCCCGCGGTGAGCTTGTCGAATCTGTCGAACTATTGTTTCCGTCGTCGCTTACAATCTGCCAGCCGCGAAGCGGCAAATTCTGTCCCGAATTATTTTTGAGTTCAATCCATTCGTCGCTCGCGCTCTTAACACTTCCCATCCACGCAATCTCGCTGAAAAGAATTTTATGGTTTGGGGTCTGAATTTTTGTAAAATCGCACAGCGCCGGAGACGACAATGCCGAAGTTTTCGGATTGCTACTCGTCGGCAATTCTGAACCAGAAGACGAAGTTACAGAAAAATTATTCCCGCTCGCGCTTGATTGAAGAATGGAATTTTCCGCCGGCGAATTTGAATTTTTATTCTCCTCCGTTAAGTATCTCGCAGCTTGCTGCAAGGGAAGCGGAGAAGAAGTGTTTTTAATTTCCCTATTACTCCCGCTCGCCGGACTTTGTCCCAAATCGATTTCCGCCGCCGGTTTATTTTGCCCCGAAGAAAACATATCGCCGAATGTTTTTGAAATCAAAGCAGAAGTTCTGTTGAAAAAACCTTGCGAAGCTGGAGAATCGCCCTGCTTAAATTTCAAAGAAAGAAAACCGACGGATGTGACAAAAATCCCGGCTACAACAAGAACCACCGCCATTCCCGAAATGCCGCGCCGCAAAAAATCATTTTTTTGATGCGATGTCTCCATAAATAAAACTTAGCGTTATTCTAACTCATTTTAGGATTCTTTGTGAGAAATCCTTCTTGGCTTGTCGCGGAACCCCACGGGCGGAACCTTCTCCATCTTCCGCAGCAAAGCTACTGGCCTACTCTCCATCCTCCGCAGTAGCTCTGCTACGGAGGACGGGCGCCGTAGTGGCCGACTCGGCTACGAAGGCTGGACGGAGGACTGGCGAAGCGCACCCCTTTGACCGACCTTCCCTCTCCTGCCGCCCCTCTTCCTATATATGTATATGGGAGAGGGAAAACAGCTCGCGGGAGAATTAAAAACTCGAAAAGCTTGCTTGACTGGCTCGATTTGACCCGAAAAGCGCCCAAAAAAAAATTTATGGACACAAAATCTCGGACCTCGAACGCGGATGGAACGCCAGACCTACGCGATGGCTCAAAAAAGTTGAAATATGTTCTAAAAATGTTTTGGTATGGCTTTCGGGGGAAAACTCCTCTTGCGCCGACTCAACACGGGGGTGATACAATTAACTCGGACATAAAAACTCCTCTGGACGGAACAAAAAAAATTAAAAGGTCTGCCCAAAATTTTTTTTAATAACTTTCACAATGGAAAAAATAAAAAAATCCTCGCATATGGTGCCGCTCCGGAGGAGCGAGCCTCGCTCAACAAAATTGAGCGGGAGCGCATCGAACCACGAATGCCCGACGAAATCGGAAATGGAAAAAGTCAATCGCTTGTTTTCGGAAAATTCTCTCCGCATGATGAAAAAACGGTACCTCGCGGTTGACAAAGAGGGTCGCCAGGAAACACCGGCAGAAATGTTCCCCCGCGCGGCGCATACGCTCGCCGATGTCGAGCGGAATTACGGCCACAACGACAAATTTATCGAAAAAACCGAGAAGGACTTCTTTGAAATACTTTCGAAGAAAGAATATACGCCCGCGGGCCGGACGCTGACCAATATCGGTGGCCCCACCGCGCTCATCGCGAACTGCATCGTGATGCCGGTGCTCGACTCGATGGAAGATATTTTTCAAACGCTCAAAGAATCTGCGCTTCTCCAGCAGGCGGGCTCGGGACTCGGTTTTGATTTTTCGCATTTGCGTCCGGCGATGTGGCCCACAAAAAAATCCCGGGGAACCTCTTCTGGTCCGGTTTCATTTTTGAGAATATACGACGCCGGATTCGGAACCATCAAACAACAGGGACGGCACGGAGCAAATATGGCGATGATGGAAGTTACGCACCCCGACGTGCTCGACTTCATCGGCTCGAAAAAAGTCGAGGGCGAAATCAGAAACTTCAACATCTCCATCAAAGTGACAGATGAGTTTATGAAAAAACTGGTCGAGAGCCCGAACGAGCAGTGGATGTGCGAATGGAAAGGAGAAAAAGTAAAACCGCACCGCGTGCTCCGCGCGCCGAACAACGCCGTAGTCGGCACCGAAGAAATTGACATCACGGTAAAAGAACTCTTCGACATCCTCATTGAACACGCGTGGCTGAACGGCGAACCCGGAATCGTTTTCATCGACGAAGTGAACCGCACGAATCCCCTGCCCGGCCTCGGAGCAATCGACTGCTCGAATCCATGCGGTGAACAATTTTTGCATCACTACGACAACTGCAACCTCGGCTCGATCAACCTGGCGCTTTTCGTGAAAGACGGAAAGGTGGACTGGAATCATCTCCGGCGCGCGACGAAAATCGCCATCCGGCTGATGGATAATGTCATTGACCTCTTCGATTTTCCCGTGGAAAAAGTCACGGCGCTCGCGAAGAAGAACCGCCGGATCGGCCTCGGAATTATGGGCTTTGCGGACATGATTTATCAGCTTGGCGTCGGATATAACTCAGAAGAAGGCAGGAAATTCGGCGAAAAAGCCATGAAAACCGTCACCGATGCGGCGCACGAGATGTCGCAGGAACTCGCGGAAGAAAAAGGCGCGTTCCCGAACATCGGTTTGAGCGTATTCGCGAAAAAGAAAATAAAAATGCGGAACGCCGCGCTGACTACGGTCGCGCCGACCGGCTCGATTTCAATGATGTTCGACTGCTCGTCTGGCGTTGAACCGAACTTCGCGCTCGCATACGTAAAACAAGACAAGGACGGCCAAAAGTATCATTACTTGAACAGCCACTTTGAAAAAGCGCTAAAGGATTACAAATTCAGCCCCGCGAAGCTAAAAGAGATAAAAGATGAAATAGTAAAAACCGGTAGCATCCAAGGGCTCATCGACCTTCCCGAAGAATTGCGGAAAACATTTGTCGTCGCGATGGATATTTCCGCCGAAGACCATATCGGGATGCAAGCCGCGTTCCAGCGCCACGTGGATAATTCGATTTCAAAGACCATCAACTTTCCAAACAGCGCGACAAGAGAAGACGTGCTCAACGGATTCATTCTCGCGTGGAAGATGAAATGCAAGGCATGCACCGTGTACCGCGACGGCAGCCGCGAAGTGCAGATTCTGAATCTCGGCACCGGCGAGAATCTCAAAGCACCGAGTTCGCTTGGCGCGAAAAGAATCGATGAAATTCCGCTGGAATTGCCGGTTGACAAGGGACGATTGGAATCCCGCAAACGCCCCGAAGTGCTCACCGGAAAAACGTATCGAGTGAAAACCGGCTACGGCAAACTCTATGTGACGATCAACAACGACGAAACCGGAGCGCCATTCGAAATATTCGCCATCATCGGCAAAAGCGGCGGTTTTTTCCAGGAACAAAGCGAGGGCATCTGCCGATTAATTTCGTTAGCGCTCCGCGCCGGCCTCAAGATAGAAGAAATAATCGACAACCTCAAAGGCATCCGCGGACCAATGCCGATGATGACCGACAAAGGAACAATACTCTCCCTGCCCGATGCCATCGGTCAGGTGCTCGAAGAACACGTGCGGACGAACGGCCATCACGCTCCTAATCCTCTTCTTGAGAAACACGAAATAAGCGAGCCGATGATGATTGAGGAAAAAGAACCGGCGTCTGTCGCGGCGATTGCTCCGGCTCTTGATACTGAACAGCATAAAAAATCACTCGCTGACTACGGCTTGATGCCCGGCTGTCCGGACTGCGGCTCCGCGCTCGCTATGAGCGAGGGCTGCTTGAGCTGCCGGACATGCGGATTTTCCAGATGTTTTTAATTTAATAATAGAGAAATCCGTCCTGAGTTTTATCGAAGGGCGGATTTTCAAGGTGTTTCTAGTGAACGCAGATTAACGCGGATTTACGCGGAAACGTTCTCCAAACTTCCATAATATAGCCCCAGGTCGTTCAGACTCTGAGAGTCTTCAGACTCGAAGAGATGGAAAATCCCCGCGCGGGACGTCTGACGTCCCAAGGGGGTTTTTCATTTTTCCGGCAGGATTGAAAAATCGGCTTTCACCTGATACACTAAAACGATTCCGGTGTAGCTCAACGGTAGAGCGGCTCCCTGTTAAGGAGAAGGTTGCAGGTTCGAATCCTGCCACCGGAGCCAGTTAGTATGAAGCCCAAAATTCGGCTCGCGCGAAGCGCGAGTGAGTGTGGCGGGTGTGGCGGGTGTGGCGGAATCCCAAGAATTCAAAAGGATTTCCCACGATTTTTTCGGAGAGAATTGCAGAGCCCTTTGCGCGAGGAGGGGGTTCGAGCCAATCTTTTTGAGAAAATTTTTCTTGTCCTCAAAATTTTCTCCGGAAGCGATAATTCCGGCTTGTTTGCTATCTAAAATGAAAAGTCGCATCGGTTCGAGCAGATGATTGCCCTTTTGCTCAAAATCTTTCAATTTTTCTGAAACATCAATTTTGCGATTGAGGATTTTTTGCTTTTTCTCGGCATACTCCACTTTCGGAATAAGCCCGTCCAAATGCGTATCGAGCAACTTATCCAATCGCTTATCTAAATCCTCAATCTCTTGTTTCAGATTTTGAGCAAAGGCAACGCCGTTTTGGGCATCTTGCTCGCGCTCCGATTCTATCTTCGCGAGCATATTATCTGCCCAAAGCGGCGGCAAAGAAACTTTTTGAAGGACATCAGTAATTTGCTCCGCTAAAACTTCTTCTCGCACATATCCTTGCGAGCATACTCCACGCTTTTTTGTACACCGATAATACTGATGTCCTTTTTGTATTTCGGAAGTAATGGCGCACCCACACTCGGCACAATGTAAGAGTCCGCGAAATGTTGCAATTGTTTTGCTCGGCTTTTTCGGACGCGATTTGTCCGCCATTACTTCCGCGCATTTATCAAAAAGTTTCTTTGAAATCATCGGCTCGTGCTTGCCTTGATGCATCTCGTTGTTATAGCGGAACACGCCATAATAAAACGGATTGGATAGCGTGTGCTGAACGAGCGAAACCGATGTGACTTTTCCGCTC
>OBEQ010896161.1_pt1 | contig 66247 bp, 64 predicted proteins | sample 1670901 | NCBI WGS metagenome assembly OBEQ01 (sample SAMEA104232315, study PRJEB22302) | groundwater metagenome | biome: forest; feature: aquifer; material: groundwater | place: USA | collected 2011-08-07 | depth 5.4 m
AAGTGCCTGTTGTTGTTTTTCTGTATGAGATTGTTGATTTGTCTGTGTGTTTAAAGAGCTTGTCTTACTTGATTGTTGTTGAGGTTGTGTTTGCTGTTGCTGTTTAGACTCTTCTATTGACTGAGGTTGTGTTTGCTGTTGCTGTTTGTAGAATTCTTCTTTTATATTAGCCAAATTTTGTTCAGCTTCCTGGATTGCCTGGTCAACAGGTTTTTCGGTATTGACGAAAAGATCAGGAAAATGTTGATAAACATCCAAAAAATTGCTATCCTGGAAGTATTTCTGCAAAGCAACGTCAGTTTGCGGAGTCTTTTTCTGGATATAGAACTGACCAAGCGCTTCGGAATAACCAAGAGCAAAATCATCCGTCGAAACAGGGAGCTTCTTTTTAAGATCGTTAAGCTTATCGGCTTGATCGGTTGAAAGAATGTGGTTATTTATGTCGGCAACTTTTTGTTCTAATTGTTGTTTTTCCTGTGTAGTTAGAGTAGGAGTTGGATTTCGCCCAATACTGCCACCGCCTGTCTCGTTTAAGATTCCGGTAGGAAGGAGAGTAGATTGTTGCTGGGAAGTTTTATTTTTATTGAAAAAACTACTAACAAATAAAGTTACGGCAATGAGTATTACGAGAATTACGCCCGCTGCAATAATAAGTTTATTCATTGAGGAATTCATCTTATAAAGTAGACTCCTTGACTTTTGACTTGGATTTAGCCAAAATAACAGTATGTCTTTCTTTGATTCTATAAATAATGAGAGCTTCACGTCAAGCTGATATTATGGGAAATTACACTCCGCTTAACCTCAAAAAATTAAAAAAAGGCTCAGATCCGGATAAGACAAATACAGTCTTGATCATAATCGCAATACTCACGGCCTGCGTACTTGCTTTTATCCTGATACTTCTTATTAGGCAAAAAATGAATCCCCAGGCGCAGCCTGCAAAACAAACTCAGGAGGATTTGATACCCTCTCCGCCACCTCAGGATCTTAACGCTGAGGCAACAACCTCGCCAACGCTTGAGCAGGGCCAAACAATAACTTCTACCCCAACAGGCAGTCTTAAAGTAACACAAGTGCCGACTAAAAGCCCACCCCGCTAATGGAAAAGGTCCAGATACAGCTTCTTTTGTTTATTACCCAGTCTGCCCTTTTATACCTAATAACCCGGGTCACCTTAAAGCGCCTATTTATTTATTTAAGCTCTGTTACCCAGAACAGGAAACTGGTTTACGCCCTTATCTCAACTATTTATTTTCCAGGTACGCTGCTTCACGAGGCAGCGCATTTGGTAATGGCGACTCTCTTGCTATTAAGGGTCAAAGAGATTCAAATCTTTCCAAAGGCAACAGGTGAGCAGACGCTCAAGCTGGGCCATGTTGCCTATGAAAAAAGGGGTGCTCTACGTGGAGTCTTGGTTGGGAGCGCGCCCTTTTTCCTGGGCCTGATTTTTTTCTGGGCTCTTGCCTATTTTAAACTTTTTCCCGGTTCAAATTTATGGAGGACAATCTTATTCGGTTATCTAATTTTTGCCGTTTCCTCAACAATGTTCTCCTCAAGGCAAGATCTGGTTGACATACTGTACGCGCTTCCTTTGGTTATAATGGGAATAGGAATAATCTATATTTTCAATCTGACAGCCCAATTTGAGGCGCTGACAAAAACGATTAATTTATATTTATTTTTTCCATTAGTCATAAATTTGTGCATATGGGTTACAACTCACTGGCTCAACAGGTGAATATAAACGGCCAGCCGATCAACGGTCCTCTGGTTGGAATAAATGATTTGGGGGGCTTGGTAAGTAGGGTGGTGAATGTCTTTCTGATCCCACTTGCCGGGGTGATCCTTTTTATAGTTCTGATCTGGGGAGGTTATGGTTTTATTATCTCGAGGGGTAATCCGGAAAAAGTAAAGCAGGCCCGTGCCAGGATAACAGCAGGGCTTATAGGATTTGTATTGCTTATTGTATCCTATCTGATCGTGAGGTTATTGTCGGATGTTTTCGGTCTGGGAAAAGGCTTATTCACGCCTTGACGTATGTTATTTTATCTTGATATAATCAGATCTAAATCCATGAAGAATCTTTTTATTAAAAATTAATCAGAGGCTTTAGTCCCGCCTGGTAAAGCGGGATTTTTTTTAGCCCCTGCCCCCTGGTTGGCTTGGGGTTGAGGGAAGGGGACTTTTTCTTATGTTTAAAAAGAGAGAACTGCCCATTGTTATCTCAGTCGGAGGGAGCTTAATTGTCCCAAATGGAGGGATTAATACAGAGTTTCTTCTCAAGTTAAACAGCCTCATCAGGAAACACGTCAAACTGGGGAGAAGATTTTTTCTCGTTGCAGGAGGTGGTGCTACAGCGCGCCGCTATATCGAGGGTGGGAAAGCTGTGATCGGTGATTTTAGCGAGGAAGATCTTGATTGGCTGGGAATCCATTCGACTCGCCTGAACGCTCATCTTCTAAGAACGATCTTCACAGATATTGCGCACCCCAGGACGGTTGAGAATTATAGACGAAAACTTATCAACTGGAAAGAGCCTGTGGTCATCGGGGCCGGCTGGAAACCGGGCTGGTCTACCGACTATGACGCTGTTGTTTTGGCAAGGGATTATCGAGCCAAGCTTATCATCAATTTATCCGATATAGACTGGGTCTATGATAAAGATCCAAATAAACACAAAGATGCAAAACCCATCAAGAAGATGACTTGGCCACAGCTGCAGGAGCTGATCGGTACAAAATGGGTGCCCGGATTTAAAGCCCCTTTTGATCCGATGGCAGTCCAACTGGCAAATCAGATTGGCATTACCGCAGTTATTACCAGCGGCAATGACTTTTCTAATTTAGAAAAGATTATCGAGGGAGATGTCTTTAGGGGCACAGTTGTCACACCCTTTAAAATTGACGCCAGTTTTTATGATAGAGAATATTATTTGGGGAAAAAGGGAGGAGTACGTTATGGTTATGTCGAATCATTGAGAGGAAAAATAGTCTATAATCTGGCTAATTTCTATAGAGCGCTGATTATCAAATTATTCCTAAACCCAAAAACGTGTCTGGATGTGGGATGTGGCACAGGTTATTTAGTAAAATGGCTGCGTTTTTTAGGGGTTGATGCATATGGCGTTGAGGTTTCGCAGGCAGCTCTTAATTTAGCAAAAGACTCAGTCCGGCCATATCTTAAAAAAGGCGATATACTGAAGCTTCCATATAAAGATAAGGAATTTGATCTTGTTCTGACATATGACGTCTTGGAGCATCTTGAAAAATCGAAAATAGAAAAAGCAATTGAGGAGACTGTCAGAGTTTCCAAAAAATATATTCTACACAAAATCTATACAGAGGAGAATAGGTGGGTTACGCTCTTTCACGGACGCGATTTCGCCCATCTTTCGGTTTTTCCGCTCAAGCACTGGGAACAGATTTTCCACACAACCAACAAGATAAAGGAAGTTAAAGGATCATTCCTTAAATTGCCTTCATTTTTTGAGACAGTGTTTCTGCTTGAGAAAGATTAAAGTAAGCTAAAATATAGAGTATGCTGCTTAAACAAATAGCGCTTAATAACTTCCGTAACTTTAGCAGGCAAGCTTTCCATTTTAGTCCCTTGCTTACCGTCATCATTGGTGCAAATTCATTGGGCAAAACAAATCTTCTTGAGGGGATCTATTTCATTATTAACGGGACTGGTTTTAGGGAAACTAAAGAAATTGAGCTGATAAATTTTGAACGCTTAAAAAGTGCGCAAGTTGAAGGAATATTTGAAGAGGGGCAACTTAAATATCGATTCAAGATAATTCTGACTGTGAGTGGGGATTCCTTACAAAAATCTTTCTTAGTAAATGGCTCAAGGAAAAGACATATCCAGTATAGTCAAGATCAGACTCGCTGCGTGCTTTTTACACCACAACAGATTGAGATTCTGACGGGCTCTCCACAAAAAAGAAGAGACTATTTTAATAAATTTATTGCTCTTTATGATTATGAATATAAAAAGAGGCTCGACAATTTTGATAACGGCCTAAGAAGAAGAAATAAAATACTCGAGCATTACAAAGATAAACTTAAGTTAAAAGAGGAGATTGTTTTCTGGGACAATTATCTAGAGGAGCAGAGCAGTTATTTGATCAAAAAGAGACAGGAATATTCAGACTTTCTTAATCAAAATCATAATATTGACGCAAAAGCTTTCAAGATAAACTATCTTAAAAATGAATTTACCAAAGAAGCGGCCGAGAGATTATTTGACAGGGAGGCTTTGGTGAGAAAGACGTTACTTGGTCCGCAAAAAGATGATTTTCAAATATTGCTGCAGGAAAAAGACATTCATCGTTTCGGTTCCCGCAGTGAACAACGCTTGACGATTTTATGGTTAAAAATAAATGAGATCCTTTATCATGAACAGACTGTAAAAAAACAACCTATTCTTCTGTTTGACGACATTTTTTCAGAGCTAGATTCAAAAAATAAGAAATTAGTCCTTTCACTGGTTGAAAAATATCAAACAGTCTCAACAACTACAGATCGTGAAATCCCAGCTCTTGCAAAAGTCCCTCATGAAATAATACATCTTTAGACAATGGAGTGGGTGGGATTGGAAGTTTTTGGTTTCTTTTGTAGCGCGACACCCTTACGGTGTATTGAATTTCTGTAGATGGTGAAACTATTTAATGTACAATAGAGGGGACACGATGAAACAAAAACTGTTGTTTGGTGTCGGTTTGATGGCTCTCTCTTTCGTATTGTATTTTTTTAAGCTGCCCGGCAGTTATAATTTCGATAGTGACTTTGCTAGGGATTTGATAAATATTCATACCATCTCTCAAGGCCATCTCACTCTGCTGGGGCCAAAGTCAAGCTTCGGAGGATTATATACGGGACCTTATTACTATTACTTATTTGTGCCGATTTATCGTATTAGTCATAGCTTAAATGCTATTCTTTTTTTCAATGCACTACTGTTCGCTTGTTCAATAAGCTTAGTCTTTTTTATCCTCAATAAGCACCTATCCTTGTTTAGGGCGACTTTAGCATCACTGGCGTTGGCTTTTTTGCCTCTGCTCATCACAACTAGCCGCAGCCCCGGTAACGCCTTCTCCTACATTCCTTTTCTCATTGTAGCATTGACTATATTTTCCTTTGCAATCCCAGAAAAAAACCTTCTCATATTTTGTCTAGGATTGCTCTTGGGGATCATCTTAAATTTTCACTATAGCAATATTTTCTTTATCGTCTCTGCCTGGATGATTCTTCTACTCACATTAAAAAAGAGAATGAAGATTGCTTATTTCGCGCTTGGTATTTTCGTGAGCTATCTTCCTCTTGGATTGTTTGAGCTGAAGCATGGATTAGTCATGTTTAAAAACACTTTTGTAAACGGATCTTATCATACTTTTCTCAATGATCAAAATGGTATTCAACTGCATGCAAAAAAGAATATCATTGATAATTTTTTATTTTTATCAGAACAATTTAGACAAGTGATCATTCTTCCGCCATTAGTTTGGGTGGCAATTGGATTGGTACTCATGCTTTATAAAAAAGCTCAAGAAAGAATCAGCGCGCCCCAAAAAAATTTGTTTATCTTTTCAATCCTATCGTCTGTCGCCCTCGTCTTTATTTTAAATGGTCAATTTGCAATTTTTTATATTTATCCCGTTGCCATAATGCTAGCCTTATCAGTAGTTTTGCTGGTTGCATCTTCTAAACTATGGTATAGTCTCATCGCAATCATTTTACTTGAACTGCTATTTTTCCCTTCATCCCTCTATAAACCAGCAGTCAGAAGCTACAAGATCTTCCAAGATGCAAGCAATTATTTGGTGGATAAAAAACTGATAGATAAAAACAACAGCTTCAATACAATACAGATTAGAAAAGAGACGAGTATCGCTCCTTACGGATTTGAGTATCGTTACTTTTTGATTGAAAGGGGATATATTCCGGCAGACGTGACTGAATATCAACAATCTCATACGCTGATCTTATTTTCAGAAGTCAAGAAGCTGGATCTGGTTTCCCTTAATTCATGGGAAATAAATCAGTTTGGGAAAGAGAATCTGCAGAAATATAATCGCTATAACTTTAAGAATCTAACTATATACAAATTTGAGAAATAGTTGCGGCCTTTCATATCCATAGTTTAAACCAATTTTGGCTCTTTGGGGTAGACTTAGGTAAGTATATCAAGAAAGTGAAGAAGAAAATTTAAAAACAGACTAATTTAAAGAAGGATACCCTTTGCACGATTTGGTGAAATTATCTTTGTAGACTTCCAGTTTTTAAGGGGAAGCAAATGTTTTTTATCACCTGTAATAAGGTAATCCGCTTTACAAGTTTCCGCCAACTCCAAAAGATACGCATCATCTGGATCTTCAGGTAAGTTAACTTTAGCTGTTGGAGTATATAAAACGCCGTAGCTAAATATGACGGAGACATCGCGCAAAATACCTATGTCAACGAGGAATTTTTTGGTTAACTTATCAAATACTTCATCAATGAGCTCTTGCGAAATGCAAAAGGTAAATTTTTGCTTTTGAATAGCCTCAATTAGAAGTGCAGGTGTGCCACCAAATAATATACCTGAAAGAATAACATTGGTATCAATAATGGCTTTAGGCATTTTTGATTAATTCGTATGCTTCATCTTCAGAAAGAGTAGTAATATCTTTACCTTGTTTTTTTAACCATGAAGAAAAGTACTTTCGTCCTGAAACGGTAAGGCCTTTTACATCAACTGTTTGTTGGGTAGTCTTGGCGTATAACTCAGATAAGGCAACTTTTAAAATTTCAGGTTCCGATAGAGGTTGGTATTTCATCTTAAGCGTATCCAACACTTGACGAACATCCGGTGTAACCGTAAGTCTAATAGTACTCATACGCAAATCATTATAGAGCATTTAATGTCGTTTGTCAACAGTAAAAGGCTTTAAAAGTCAATAATAGCTAAATCTCTCAGAAGCTCTAAATTGATGCTGGGGGCGGCAGTGACCACAAAGGACGGAGTATGTAGGTCTGGAACTTCTTAGTCCTGTAATCTACTTTACTCTCTTGGGACTATCCAGGCTGTTCGAATCACAAGATTAGCCCTTTATATCAAGCCATTCTTGATAGTGGAAATGGGAGCGTCCAAACCAGCGGAGAGGGTGGGATTCGAACCCACGGTGACGTTGCCGCCACACTAGTTTTCGAGACTAGCCCGTTCAACCACTCCGGCACCTCTCCTCAAGCTATATTTTACTAAAACAGCAGCTCTCTTGTCGCATATAGTCTGGTTGATTAATCTTAAACTTCATCTTTAATAATGATCAACCCTGTGAAAATGAAAGATCTTCAACCATATAATAATTGCCAAAAAAGAAAAAGGATATATCTTGTAAGAGGGTGATTAATTATAATCTCCTTGTATGAAAAGCCTGGAGGCACGGAGAAGAAAAGCGATCAAGATAATCACAGCGTTAAAAAAACTTTATCCCAAAGCGGAGGTGGCTCTAAAATATGCCAACGACTGGGAACTTCTTGTAGCCGTTATTTTATCTGCGCAATGCACAGACAAAATGGTCAACAAAGTGACAGAGAGACTGTTTAAAAAATATAAGACGATCAAAGATTATGCCAATGCCAGACAAGGAGAGTTTGAGCGGGATATAAGATCAACAGGTTTTTATAAAAATAAAGCAGCAAATATTATTTCTAATGCTAAAATTCTGCTTCAAAAATATCAAGGCAGGATGCCGGATACAATGGAAGAGATGTTGAGATTGCGTGGCGTCGCCAGAAAAAGCGCCAATATTGTTTTGTATCTTTGTTATGGGAAAATTGCGGGGGTAGCGGTTGATACTCATGTTAAAAGATTGTCAAAACTTTTGGGTCTGAGCAATAGCGATGATCCAGCCAAGATTGAGAAGGATTTAATGGCTGTTTTGCCCAAGAAAGAGTGGATGGATTTCACTTTTCGTCTCATTTATTACGGCAGGCAATATTGCACCGCAAGAGGGCACGACCATAAAGGCTGCCCATTAAGCCGAATTTAAACCTCAACAATCGTTTTTGCTCTCGAATGTGTCGCCTTATTTGACATGTGTGACAAATCCACATCCCTCACACATCAACTTAAACTGACTAGAGGTAAGGCGAGTTTAGTTCTTTCTTTTTTACGTTTTGCTCTTTCTTCATAAAGCATTGTTCCGAAGTGGACTTTGCGCTTTTCGTAGAGTGGATAAATTTTTTTGGCTTTTTCCTCAAGATTTTGTTCGTTGAAAAGAGAAATCTGGGTAAGACTCTCTGCGTTCAAATCTGAAATTGTACATCCTGCAGCTCTATACAGTTCACTTTTTTTATAAATTCCTGCAAACGCATCTTTAAGATCCTGTCGTACGCTGAAGGGGTAGGCCACTCGTTGATTAAATCGAATTTCAGCCTGATGATATCGGAACTGTTGTGTTTTAAGAAATAGATTTGCTTTCCCCACATAATATTGAAATCTGCGGGCCGTCTCAAAAGCCCCCTCAATGTGACGTAAGAGCTGCGCCCATAAAAAATTAGAGTCATTGGTGGCAGGAGCGAAAGTGCGGGAGCGGGTAATGGAGGAATATGTGGATTTGGCATCTTCGGCGATTTCGTATATTTTTTCGCCCCTCAACTCCAACCACATTTCAAGAAATGGTTTGCTCAATTTTGATTTAATCGTATCCTCAGACATAAGGACAAAATCCAAAGCCGTCTGGATGCCGTATTTTTTAAGATACGCAGATGTGTTTTCACCAATTCCCCAAACATCGCCAATTGGTGTCGACTTTAAGAGCTTTTCAATATTTCGGCCGGAGACGACAGTTAAGCCTGAAGGCTTGCCGCGGGATGAGGCGAGCTTGGCTAATGATTTTGTGAGCGAGATTCCAACCGAGACGCTTATTCCCAAGGAAGACTCAACCTTCTCCTTGACACTCTCTCCTATTTCCCAGTAGCCCATGTTAAGCGGCTTGCGCAAGCCCTTGATATCGGCAAAAGCCTCGTCAATAGAATATTCCTCAACTTGGGGACTATATTGACGAAGAATCGAGAACATTTTTTGAGAAAAAAGCCCGTAAAGTTCGTAATCGGAATCGACAATAAGGCAAGTGGGATATTGTTTTTTAATCCGGTAAATAGGTGTAGCGCGGGTTATGCCAAGTAGTTTTGCCTCATAAGATACCGATGTTGCAACGCCACGCTCGTTTCCTGTTACCAGGGGTTTTCCTTTAAGAGCGGGGTTTACAGCTTGGGCAACCGAGGCAAAAAAAGAATCCCCGTCCAAATGGAGGATTGCCGTTGGCCAGGAGCGGATCTGAAGCATAAAAAGGATCAATTCTGCAATTTTCTAACGATTGCCTTTACGACGCCAAATATTTGTAGTTCCTCTTGCGGGTAGAGGGGGGGATATTTAGGGTTAGCCCCCTCCAGGTAGAGAATCCTGTCTGTCTTATTGCGTTTGAGGATTTTTAGAGTCCACTCACGATCAATTTCAGCCAGAACAATATCGCCAGGAAATGCCTCTTTTTTTCTCTCGATAATGACAATGTCGCCCTCAAAAACACCGATTCCGCTTAAAGAGTCTCCGCTCACCTTGAATAAAAACGAGGAGGTTGGGTCTTCAATCAGAAACTCATCCAGAGTCAGATAATTTTTGTTCTCATCGGCAATGATCGGGAATCCGGCCTTAACAATTCCCAACAGGGGAAGTGCAAAGAATTTAAGAGTCGGAGCGTAAATGTTATTTTCTTTCCGGATATAGCCTTCCTCAATAAATTTTTGCACTATTTTAAAGACTGAATTTTTGGAACTTAAACCGAATAAATCCAGCATTTCAGAGAAAGAGGGGAGCCTGCGAAATCTTCGGTAAAATTTTTTTAATTGTGCCAGGCGAGTTATCATAATAAGTGAACAATCGTTCACCTACTAATAATAGTGAACAATCGTTCACTTGTCAAGGGCATTTGAAAAGTGTTTTAAAATGAATCTGATATAATAATCTTTATGGGTGGTTTTCTCGAATTTATCAGGGAACGAGGGGTAGTGGGTTTGGCGATAGCCTTTATGTTGGGAGGCGCTGTAACAAAACTTGTTAATTCATTTGTCGAAGATATTATAAATCCTTTTCTTGGACTTGGCCTTGGATTTACAAAAAGTTTAGATAAAAGCTATTTCCAGATTTTCTCGGCGAAAATTTACTGGGGGAACTTTATTGTCAATTTAATTGACTTTATTGTTCTTGCCTTCGTTATTTATTTTTTATTTAAAAGTCTGAAAATACATAAGCTTGATAAGAGGAAAGAGGATGAAATCCCGCATTAACCGTACAGCTCCTCATATGCACTCACCTTCCCGTCTTCGATCATAAGATATTGGCCGATACCGTGTTTTATAAACCCAGAGTTAATGAAATTTCTCTTAAGATCAATTTCTGCAAAGTTGGTATGTCCGCAGACAAGATACTCATTATCCCTATATTTACCGCGTATCAGTTGCTTTATTCTTTGGTTAAGCAGGCGAAATAAAAGATAAAGATGTATCTTGCCAAATATTCTAAACATCAAGCTCTCGAGCCTATCCATAAAATTGTTTAGATAGATGGGATATCGTCGCAAGTAAGCGTCAAGGAGCGGCATCAATCGATCTCCGTGCTCTATATAAAAGGTTTTATCGCCGGATTTTAACTCATATTTCATGGTTTGGATATCTGAAAAGAGACTGGTATTTTTATTTGCGTAAATTCTTTTATCGTGATTGCCGTATAGATACACCGCCTTTTTGTTTTTAAGCAGTGGAAAAAGTTTGTTCCAAGGGGAGCTTATAAACTGGCTAAAAGTACAGTTATATCCTTCCCAGAAATCTCCATTAATGATCACGCGGTCGGCCGAAGAGATGATTTTTTGAAGGAAGTTAAATTTTTTTTGATCAAATTTTTTTGAGAGGTGGGAATCGGAGAAGATGAGATAGCGCATAAAATTATAAATACGAGTATTTTTTCTTTAGCTCAAGATAAATTCTAATATGCAAACCAATTTAAGTTTTTAAAACGCTTTTTTGGAACTTAAGTTATTTTAGGATTTTTCCAGCATAGCCTTAATAATATTTTGGGGAACTTCTTCATAATGCGAGGGTTCCATATAGGAGAGACCGCGTCCTTCGGTGAGCGAGCGAAGGATTGTGACATAGCCTGAGAGCTCAGCCAAGGGAGCGTACGCCTTGATGATTGTTGCGAGCCCGCGCTTTTCCGTCCCCAGGATCTTTCCGCGTTTGCTGGATATATCACCGATTACAGTACCCATAAATTCATCGGGAACTGTTACTTCAAGTTTCATAACCGGCTCAAGTAAAGTAAGACCGGATCGCTTTGAGGCAGCTTGTAGAGCCATGGAACCTGCTATTTTGAATGCAATATCCGAAGAATCAACATCATGATAACTCCCGTCATACAGAGTAACTTGCAGATCAGTCATCGGATACCCAAGAAGAACCCCTTTTTCCATCGTTTCAATCACGCCTTTCTCAACAGCAGGAATGAATTCAGACGGGATTGTCCCTCCCCGGATTTTGTTTATGAATTTAAAACCGCTATTTCGAGCAAGAGGTTCTATTTTTATTAGACAATGGCCGTATTGTCCGTGACCACCTGTTTGTTTAATGTATTTTCCTTCACCCTCAGCTTCCCTGGTGATTGTTTCTTTGTAGGCAACTTGTGGTTTACCAACGTGGGCACTCATGCCCATTTCTCTTTTCATGCGATCAACCAGAATCTCAAGATGCAGCTCTCCCATTCCGGACATGATTGTCTGACCAGTCTCATGATTGACTTTTACTTTGAACGTAGGATCTTCCTCGGAAAGCCTCTGCAGGGCGTAGGATAATTTCTCCTGGTCAGCTTTAGTTTTTGGCTCAATTGCAAGTGAGATTACCGGTTCTGGAAAAGTAATCTGTTCAAGGAGAAGGGGACGATCTTGATCGGCAAGAGTATCTCCTGTGCCTGTTTCTTTTGGTCCAACCAGGACGACGATTTCTCCGGAGTAGGCCTTATCGATTTCCTCCCGAGAATTGGCATGCATGAGCAGTAGTCGACTGACGCGCTCCTTTTTATTTTTATTGACATTGAAGACGTAGGAGCCAGATGAGAGAGTCCCCGAATAGATCCTAACATAAGTTATTTTTCCAACATGGGGGTCAAGCTGAATCTTAAAGGCAAGCGCGGAGAATTTTTCATCCGGGGTAAGTTTTCTTTTCTCTTCCTCTTTTGTCTTTGGATTGATACCTTTAATTTCCCCCAGATCGCCCGGAGAGGGGAGATAATCAACCACAGCGTCAAGTAGTGGCTGAACTCCTTTATTTCTCAAAGATGTCCCACAATATACAGGGATAAGTCGATAAGCGATTACTGCAGCTCGTAAAGCTTTTTTAAGCTCATCGACAGAAATTTCCTGGCCATGCAGATATTTATCCAAGACAGCGTCGTCTGTTTCAGCTATTTTTTCAACCAACCCTGCTCTTTTTTCGGTAGCCTCCTCTTTCAACTCATGCGGAATATCCACAAGGGAGTATTCTGTGCCTTGGGGATCTTTGTCCCAGATCATAGCCTGCATGCTCAATAGATCAATTACTCCCTTAAAATCCTGCTCGTGACCGATAGGAAGTGTCATAACAGCGGGATTTGCTCCCAGCCGCTCTTCTATCTCCTTGACAGTTGAGCCGAAATCTGCCCCCAATTTATCCATTTTATTGATGAAACAGATCCGGGGAACTTTATATTTATCCGCCTGTCTCCAGACTGTTTCCGATTGGCTCTGGACTCCCTCTTCAGCGTCAAAAACCACTATCCCGCCATCTAAAACTCGCAGCGATCGCTCAACCTCAGCTGTAAAATCCACGTGTCCGGGGGTGTCGATAATGTTGATGCGCATGCCCTTCCAGAATGTAGTTGTTGCCGCCGAGACTATCGTGATGCCCCTTTCTTTCTCCTGATCCATCCAGTCCATTTGGGTTGTCCCCTCATCGATATTGCCGATTTTATACGAGCGACCGGTATAAAAAAGAATGCGTTCGGTGGTCGTGGTTTTCCCGGAGTCGATATGAGCGATTATTCCGACATTGCGGATTTTTTCGACAGGAACATTTCTGTTTTTAGTAGTAATTATGTTTTGCTGGGGCATAAGTAAATGAAGCTTACCACTTGAGGTGCGCAAATGCCTTGTTTGCCTCGGCGAGTTTCTCGGTCTGATTTTTTTTGGCGACAGCGTTGCCTTGATTTTTAGAAGCCTCAACAAGCTCGGTATATAATTTATTCTCAAATTTTTTATATTCTTTGTTGGAGCGGGAATTGGCCGCTTCAACAATCCAGTTTAAAGCTAAAAAAAGCCTGCGGTCACGGCGTACTTCAATCGGGACTAGATATGAGGCTCCACCCAAGCGTCTTGGTTTAACTTCATAAGTTGGTGCGACATTATTGATGGCTTGAGAAAGAACTTTTATAGGATCGTTTTTTTCCTTGTTTAATCTATCAAAAACATTGTAGACGATTTTTTTAGCTACGGACTTTTTTCCGTCTTTGATTATGTAATTAATGAGCTTGGCAGTCTCCAGGCTTTTATAGACAGGATCCTGCTTGACATTAATTTTTTTATAAGGGCGTCTAGGCATGATGATGAGTTATTTTTCAAATTTTCAAGTAGTTGCGGCTTTTTCAAGCTTGGTCCCGTATTTTGAGCGGGAAGTCTTGCGGTCAACGACTCCTGCAGTGTCAAATTTTCCCCGGACAATGTGGTATTTTACACCGGGCAGATCTTTTACCCGTCCGCCTCTTACCAGGACTATTGAGTGCTCGGCCAGATTATGACCAATGCCCTGGATATAGGCAGTAACCTCCATTTTGTTTGAGAGCCTTACTCTTGCGACTTTACGAAGAGCCGAGTTGGGCTTTTTAGGCGTCATCGTTCGAACGACAGTCGCAACTCCTCTTTTCATGGGATTGTTGGTTGCGACATAGCGGCGAGCAAGCGCATTGAAGCTGGATTTGAGGGCAACAGCTCTGGATTTTCTAATTCTCTTTTTTCTCTTCCTTTTTATCAGTTGGTTGATTGTGGGCATATTTATTTAAAAATTTACTGTAATACTGATCAATAAGTTCCTTGGTAACGGGAATTAATCTTCCAATTATAACATTTTCCTTCAAGCCCAACAAGTAATCCACCTGTCCTTTGATTGCGGCAGTTGACAAGACGCTTGTCGTCTGCTCAAAGGAGGCCGAGGAGAGCCAGGAGTCGGTATAGATTGCCGCTTTGGTAATTCCCAAAATAGAGACTTTCCCCACAGATGGTTTACCACCTTGTGCCAGAATCTTTTTATTCTCCTCTTCAAAGCGGATCTTGGAAACAACTTCGTCCTTGATGAAGGAGGTATCCCCCTCATCTTCGATGATTATTTTTTCTCCCATTTTTCTGATGATGACTTCAAAGTGTTTATCATGAATCATTATTCCCTGGGATTCATAGACATTCTGCACCTCATTAACTAGATAGATTTGTGCGCTATGCAGGCCTTTTATAGCCAGAACATCGCTTATATCCAGACTCCCTTCAGACAGAGACATTCCCCGGGTGACCAGATCTCCATCTTTGACCTTAAGGTTTTGAGTGACAGGGATCATAAATTCCTGTTCTTGAACTTTGCCTGCTTGATCTTTTGAGCTGATATTAACGACGTAAACTTCTTTAGTAAGATCTTCTTTAATATAAGCGCGTCCATCTATTTCTGCAATTGGCGAGATGACCTTGGGAGTTCGGGCTTCAAACAGCTCCTCCACACGGGGTAAACCTTGGGTAACGTCGGAGATGACTATTCCCCCAAAGTGCCGGACTCGCATCGTCAGCTGCGTTCCTGGTTCTCCGATCGATTGAGCGGCAACTACCCCCACAGGCACTCCAATATCAACCAGTTTATTAGTCACCAGATCAAGACCATAACATTTTTGGCACATTCCGTACTTGGCTTTACAATAAAGGGACGATCTTACTGTTACTATATTTACACCGGAGTCTTTGATTTTTACCAGATTGTCTTCGCTGACAATCTCATCTTTGGACAAAACAACTTTTTTACTCGCTGAGACAACATCCTCAAGCAGTACTCTTCCCTTGATTCTTTCAAAAAATTTCTTACCGCGCTCATCGTTACGACTTATAACCAGGCCCTGCTCTGCGCCACAGTCTTCTTCTTTGATAATAACGTCGTGGGAGACATCCACGAGTCTTCGAGTCAAGTATCCCGCATCAGCCGTTTTTAGGGCTGAGTCAGTCAGACCTTTACGGGCTCCGCGGGCTGAGATGACGTACTCAAAAATAGATAAGCCCTCCCGATAGTTTGTTTTGGTGGGAACTTCAATAATCTTGCCCAGTGGATCAACAACAAGTCCTTTAATTGCCGAAAGCTGTTTCAACTGTTCCCGGGAAGCGCGCGCTCCTCCTGACTTGATGATGATTTTAACCGGATTTTCCTCATCAAGAGCATTCCAGGTCTTATCCGCCAACTCCTCAGTTGTCTCAATCCACAGTTTGTTGGAATAGCGTTTCTTCTCCTCAAGCGTCAGCAGCCCTTGTGAGTAGCTCTTGTTGACTTTTTCGATCTCTTTTTCAGTCGCCTCTAAAATGCTATCTCGCTCAGGAATAATTTCACAGTCAAATACAGAAAGAGATAAGCCCGCAGAGATCGTAGCTCCCCAAAAACCAACCTCTTTCAGCTTATCTATAAGTTCACCAACTTCTTCATTAGACCCGTATAGTTTCATTGAATCAACGATAATATTTTTGATATCGGCGGCACGAACGGCCTCATTGATGAATCTCAATTCCGCGGGCAGTGCCTGGTTCAAGATAATTCTCCCGACGGAAGTTTTAATAACCTCATCTTGAATCTTGACCATCAAAGGCTCTCTCAACTCAAGAGTCTGAAGTCGATAGCGGCTAATCACCTCATCTTCGCTGGAGAAGGTCTTCAAGGCATGATCTTTTACATCTTTATACTGATTATTAAACGAGGTAATGTAATAAATTCCCAGGGCCATTTCTTTATTAGGCAGGACGATCGGCGAGCCGTCAGCAGGTTTGAGGAGATTCTGGTAAGGCATCATTCTGTTTTTGACCTCATCTATGGAGTTTTTGGATAAGGGGAGGAATACTCCCATGGCGTCTCCATCAAAATCTGCATTATAACCTGCGCAAACTGTCGGATGAAGCTTAATGGCGTAAGAATCAGTGAGGACTGGGAAAAAAGCCAGAATTGAAAGTTTGTGCAAAGTAGGAGCACGGTTCAAAAGGACTGGATGATCTTTAGTGACTTCCTCCAAGATATCATAAATTATGGGGTCTTTCTGCTCGAGGTAATTTTTGGCGCTTTTGATATTGGGAGCAAGTCCCCTGACAATAATCTCCCGCAGCAGATAGGGTTTGAAAAGTTCAATAGCCATCTCTTTGGGTATTCCGCACTGGTTTATCTTGAGCTCTGGGCCGACGATGATCGTTGATCGTCCAGAATAATCCACTCTTTTCCCCAGAAGATTTTGTCTAAACCTGCCTTGTTTCCCCCTCAAAATATCCGAAAGAGATTTCTGGATTTTGGAGGCTGCGCCTTGGGAACGCGTTCTTCCCCGGGATTTCTGCAGATCAAGAAGGGAATCAACAGCTTCCTGGAGCATTCTTTTCTCGTTTCTTAAAATAATTTCAGGAGCCCCGAGATCTAGAAGCTGTTTAAGGCGATTATTGCGGTTGATGACACGGCGATAAAAATCATTAAGATCGGAAGTTGCAAATTTCCCCCCGGGAAGCTGGACAACCGGCCGAAGGTCAGGTGGAATAACCGGAAGGACAGTCAATACAATCCAGACAGGTGATGTCCCGCTTTTCATAAAAGATTCAATGACGCGGATTTTTTTAAGCAGTTTGTTTCTGCGGTCTCCTTTGGATTCGGCCAGGGCATTAAGAGTATCGGTATAGAGTTTCTTAAGATCCAAATTGGCAAGGGTCTCATAGATCACCTCAGATCCCATCCCAACCTCGACAAAACCATCCAGATCGTTTTCTTTAAGATAAAGATAGTCATCCTCCTCAATCAGATCATTGGCGCTCAAAGACTTTACCAGTTTTACTATTCGGTCAAAAAAGGCAACTCTCTGGGCCTTTTTTTCAGCCTGTTTATTTGAGAGTTGTTTAAACTGTTCTTTTTCCTTAAGCTGAAGCTCCTGTAAAGCGATCTCTTTCTGCTCGCGATTGGTAAGTTTTTTTTCAAGATCCTTGATCTGTTTTTCAAAGCTCAACTTCAAGTTGTCTTTTCCTCGCTTTAGCTCCTCATCAAATCCTTCAACTTCCTTTTTCTTGAAATCATTAAGGTTTTCTATTACCTTTTTTTGCTTGTCACCGGCGATATTTTTGACCAGATATAGGGCGTAATAAATGACGCGCTCAATTGACTGGGCAGGAAGATCAAGCAGCGAACTTAAGGGCGCAGCGGGTCCTTTAAAGTACCAGATATGGGCGATAGGGGAGGCGAGTTTGATATAACCCATCCGTTCACGCCGTACTGCAGCTGTCGTTACTTCAACTCCACAACGATCACAGACGATTCCTTTGTAACGGATTCTTTTATACTTTCCACAATAACATTCGTAATCTTTAGTCGGTCCAAAAATTCGCTCATCAAACAGACCGTCTTTTTCAGGCCGCAAAGTTCGATAATTGATTGTTTCGGGTTTGGTTACCTCGCCTTTGGCCCAAGATAAGATGTCGTCCGGGGAAGCAAGGCGGATTTTTAAACCGCTAAAGTCGACAATGTTAGTTTCCTCCATATTTTATTTGATGTAATCGATTGCTAAGCCAAGAGCGTTGAGTTCTTTGACCAAAACGTGAAATGACTCAGGGACGCTTGATTGAGGAATATCAAGCCCTTTGATGATCGATTCAAAAGCCTTGACGCGCCCTCTCAAGTCATCACTTTTTATAGTCAGCATTTCCTGAAGAACGTATGGTACGCGATGAGATTCAAGAGCCCAGACTTCCATTTCTCCAAATCTCTGTCCACCCATCTGCGATTTTCCACCCAGTGGTTGTTGGGTGACAAGCGAGTAGGGACCGACAGAGCGGGCATGGAACTTGTCCTCAATCATATGAATAAGCTTCATTATGTAACCGATTCCGATTAAAGCCTTCTTCTCAAAAGGTTGACCTGTTTGTCCATCATATAGTGTCATTTTCCCGTCGATCGGGAGCTCGTATTTTTCCAGCTCATCAATGATGAATTTCTCTTGTATTTTTTCAAATACGGGAAAAGACATTTTTGTATTGTTCTGGGTTGTTATCAAACCGATGAGAGTTTCATAAAGTTGTCCAAGATTCATCCGGGAGAGAATGGACAAGGGGGAGATGATGATGTCCACAGGTGTTCCATCCTCAAGATAAGGCATGTCCCAGGTAGGCAGAATTTTAGAGATGACTCCTTTGTTTCCGTGTCTTCCGGCCAGCTTATCTCCCACTGTAATCTTCCTAAGTTGAGCTGTTGTGACCAGCATGCGCTTGATGATTGAGGGCTCAAGCTCATTGGGATCTTTTTTGGAATCAATTGTTTGGATATCGACAACTACTCCCTTTTTACCGTAAGGCAACCTGAGCGAGGTGTCTTTGACGTCCTTGGCCTTCTCACCAAAAATAGCCCGCAACAGTCGCTCCTCGGCCGAGAGCTCTTTTTCTCCCTTGGGGGCAACTTTTCCAATCAGGATATCTCCGCCGCGGATCTCTGTCCCCACCAGAATCAGGCCGTCTTTGTCAAGATTCTGTAGAACTTCCTCGCGCACATTGGGAATATCCCGCGTCAACTCTTCAGGCCCAAGTTTCGTATCAACCAGATCGGCGGTAAACTCTTCGCTGGAGACGGATGTCAGAATATCTTCTTTAGCCAGTCGTTCGGAGATGACAAACCCGTCTTCATACCCTAAGCCGTTTAAGGAGGTATAGGCGATCACGAGATTTTGTCCCAGGGCAAGCTTGCCGTTTTCTGTTGCCGGGCCGTCGATAAGGATCTCTCCCTTTTTGATTTTTTGTTTCGGTTCGACTCTGGGTCTCTGGTCAAAAACAACATCTTTATTTGTTTTGATAAATCTTTCAAGATCGTATTGATATTTTTTGCTGCTTTTTCCTGTAAAAATAATTTTTTCTCCGTCAATATAACTTACCGTTCCATCCTCCGGGGCAAAAACAGTTCGGTTTAAGGCTGAGGCAACTTTCCTCTCAAACCCGGTTCCGCAAACAGGCGAGTCGGGTTTGATAAGCGGCACTGCCTGGCATTGCATGTGAGTTCCCATCAGAGCCCGGCTGGCATCGTTATTTTGCAAGAAGGGAATAAGTGAGGCTGAGATCCCAACTACTTGTCTGGGGGAAATGTCAATAAAGTCTACTTTTTCAGTCTCCACCTCCACAATCTCACCCCTGTAGCGGGCAACGACATACTTGTCTTCGATTACGCCTTTGTCATTAACGTGTGCGGTATCTGAGGTGATGTAGTATTCCTCCTCATCATCTGCCTGAAGATAGACTATTTTGTCGGTAACTTTGGCCTCGGTGCGTCCTCCTCTTTTTCCTTTTTCAATTTTTCGGTAAGGAGTCTCCAGGAAATTATATTTATTGACGCGTCCGTAAATGGCCATATAAGTTACGACTCCGATGTTTGGGCCCTCGGGAGACCGGATCGGGCAGATTCTGCCGTATTGCGATGAGGAGATATCACGGATGGAGAAGGAAGCTCTCTCCTTTTCAATCCCTCCAGGTCCTCCGACTGTTATTCTTCGTAAATTATCAAGCTCGGAGAGGGGATTAGTCTGGTCGACAATTGTTGAAAGTTGACTGGTCCTGAAAAAAGAATTCAGGGCAACGGTTAAGGGTTTGGAGTTGACGATTTGAGAAGGGCTGACTGAGGTTTCGCCCGTAATCAAACTCATCCGCTCTTTAATTTCCCGCTCCGCCCGAACCATTCCAACGCGGATCCCATACATCCCAACAAGCTCCCCGACAGTTCTTAATCTGCGATTTCCAAGATGGTCAATATCATCGAAGCTTCCCTTGTCAATTGTGATATTGGCCAAGTACTTGATTGTGGCAAGAACGTCTTTTTTAGTCAAGAGATAATTTTCTTTTTTAATTTCAAGATTAACACCTAGTTTTTTGTTTATTTTATATCTCCCAACGTCACTCAAGGAATATCTTCGCGGATTAAAGAGTAGATTGTTGATAGTTTCGCGGGCATTATCCAGAATCAAAGGTTCACCGGGTTTTACTTTTCGGTAAATCTCAAGCATCGCCTCATCCTTGGATTGTGTTTGGTCTTTGTTGAGAGTGGGCAAGATAAATTTTTCAACTAGAGCTGGATCAAGATCCTTAAACTCCTGCAGAATATCATTTTTGGAATCCCCCTCAAAAGCCTTTATCAAAACGCTTGCCAGGAATTTTCTTTTTTTGTTGACTTTTATTTCAATCAGATTATTTTTATTGATGGTGACGTCCAACCACGCACCGATATATGGTCTCACCTCGGCGTTATAAAGGGTCAGACCCGTTGATTTATCGATTTCGGCGGTGAAGTAGACTCCGGGGGCACGAACCAGCTGGTTAATGACGACGCGTTCTATACCGTTGATGATGAAAGTCCCCCGGTCAGTCATCTTGGGTAGATTGAAAAAATAAACGTCCTGTTTTTTCTCGTTATTGGTTCTTTTATTTAAGAGTCTCAATTTCAGATAGACTGGAGTATCATAGGTGAGTTTTTTGGAGAGGCAGAGAGTCAGGGGATAGCGGGTCTCACCAAAAAAAATCCCATCAAAAAATAGCGTGAATTTTTTACCTGTGTAATCGTTGATAGGAAAAAATTCATCAAGAATTTCTTTCAATGAAACTTTCAGGAAGTTATTCCAGGAGTTTTTTTGGATTTCAATCAAATCCAGCTCTTCAAGTCTTGGTTCTTTTTTGCCCAACAGAAGTTCTTTTTGAGAACGGTCCTGAGCGTTTCTTGTCTGGCTGAACTTGTTGGATCGTTTAGGCATCGGGGATTTTATGGCTACAAACAAAGCTCCCCCAGTACTGGGGGTTTATTAAAAATGTTTAATTAATATACAGGATATGGGGCGTAATGTCAAGCGCTTAAAATTTACCTTGGCGGATTTTCTCAGCCACTAGATTATTGGCGCGCAGCAGCTCATCGTGTGAAGTACCGGCGTCTATCCACCAGTCCATAAGTTCGCATTCTAAAGTTCCCTCTACAAGATAAGAATTGTTTAAGTCCGTAACTTCCATTTCTCCCCGGGCTGAAGGTTTCTGCCGACGAATAAAGTCAAAGACCCGCCCGTCATACATATATACTCCAGTTTGGATAATATCTGATTTTGGATTCTCCGGTTTTTCTTCAATCGAGAGAACCTTGTTGTCTTTATCCATTTCAATCACACCATAATTTTTAGATTCTACCCCCGGCATTTTGATCCCAAAAACAATTGCCCCTTGCTCATTTTTCTCAAGGCGGATGGCGGCAGGTTTTAAATCGTAATTAAAGATATTATCTCCCAGAACGACAAGCAGTTTTTCACCGGCTGTAAAGCGCTCAGCCAGACTCACTCCCTGCGCGATGCCCCCAGGTTTTTGCTGGACAGTGTAATACAATTTAAGCCCGAATTCTTCACCGTCTTTGAGCAGATTGGTGAATTGGCCCGAATGATCAGGGGAACTTGAGATCAAGACCTCTTTTACTCCCGCTTTTGCCATAGACGCCAGGGGGTAATAAATCATTGGTTTGTCATATACAGGCAGAAGATGTTTGTTCGTGACCCAGGTAAGCGGGCGAAGTCTGGTAGCCAATCCTCCGGCAAGAATTAATCCCTTCATAAGTTTTAAATAGAAAATACTACCGTCAAAAGCAAGAGTATCGTTAATCCAATCAAGATATATTCTATCACACTTTTCACGTTGAGCGTTTCTTGGCCCAAGTGGTGCAGGATTCCCCAAAAAATATACAGTAAGATGAAAACTACAATTACCAGAAAGCTTGCGAGGCGCTGTCCTTGAAAAAGCTCAAGAAAAAGCAAAAACAGAATACTCCCCGTAAAAAGCAGTAAATAATCAACCAAGGATGATTTAAACTCTTTCATAAGTTGTGTAACAAGAGCGCTCATAAGTTATAAGATGACTCCTTTGGACAAAAACAACAGTAACCCCAGAAAAATTGTAAACAGAAAAATGAAGTGCGCCATATTTTTGCTATGAAAACGAATGACGTGAAATTTTGAAGCAAAATAAAAATCTGTCGCAAGGACAATCAGAAGGAGTGAGAGGAAGACAAAAGTTGTGTTAAAAGAAATATTGAAAAGGTTAATTTTTGGCCGAGTCTGTTGTTGAGCCAGGACTAATCTACTGGGAATTGTTGCCTTGGCTGTTCCTTTAGTTTCGCCAGGCGGTGTGGCTGGCTGCGTTTGGGGAGTTGCTTGAGCCAGGCTGCGTACTGGTTTTCCAAACATCTGGACAACCAGCGTGGTCTGTTCGCCGTTTAATACCCCGTTAACCACTGCAAAGCCGACATCGCTAAATTCTTGGCGAAGAATATTATCTTTGTGGGTCGGGGAATCCATCCAGGCGTCAACCACATTCTGGGAAAAGAGAAAGTTTTTGGCCAGATTTTCTCCGGCATATTCGTATTTGTACCCTGAAGCCAGGATAAAATTCCATGGAGCTGTGCCATCCGGCCCGTAGTGGGCCCAGTAGTTATTCTCAAACATATTTTGGGCTTTTTTATAAGCGGCTTGGGAGAGCTCATCATTAAGGATGAGTTGTGGTAGATTATTCTTTTGCCGCTGCTTATTGGTGAGCTGGTATAGTCTGGGGATATTGATATCGGTGGCATAACCTAAGACATTGCGTAAGTTGCCAAGAGGTCCTTTAGTTAAAAAGACCATAACCAGGGCAACCAGGAGATAAAAGGAAAGAAAATCATGATGCAGCGCATTGGCCCGGAGATTGTTTCCTTCACCGGGAACAAAAAAGTGGCTGATTAACCTTTTTAGTTTATTCATAAAAGGAATTTTTTAAGCTTGACGAGATTGCTTTTAATATAAATATACATTAAAACCATGCCTGCCGTATCGATAAAGACGTCTCTTAATCTTCCCTCTCTGGTGGGGATAAAAGTTTGATGGATCTCATCGGAGAGTGCATAGAAAATTGCAGCTAAAAAAGTAAAAATAACTTTATATCTAAAGTTAAGCTTCATCTTTTCAAGGGAATAAAAAGCCCGAAAAAGCAAGAAATAAAGGATACCGTATTCGATCACGTGGAGGCTCTTGAAGATGATGAATGCGAAGAGAGAGTTTTGGGTGATCGAGACTTTAGGATAAGAGGAGAAGTAGAAGATGACTCCCATCCAGATCAGCGGGGGGAGCCAGTAGAAAATTTTACGTTGCATTAAATTTCATTTTATACAAAAACCAGGACCATAGTCAAAATTAGTGAATCGCTATGGCTGTGGTGACTTGAGACCAGCTATATCTTTCAGAAAAAGTCTTATCAGGTCCATAGTAGGGATCATGGATTACAAGATCGTTTTTCCCCTCATCCCATTTAAAAGCAACTATGAAGTGAAGTCCGGAAACACTTGGCGCAGTCAGACGCAAGATAACCGGAATATTGCGGTCTTTTACGAAAGAGCGGACATTGTCTTGAGAAGTCGATATCCATTCGCTTGATTTCCCGCCGCAACTAAAGGAGCTATTTTTCAAATCCCCGTAGAAAAAATTATTCGTGTCGCTGGCAATTGAGGCGGGGGTCGTACCTTGACCATAGCTTTTGCAGACCATGGCAACAGTAGTTACGGCACATCCGGCCTCCATGAGCGAGTAGGGAGAATTGCCCAGAGTCATATTGCCCCACGCAGGATCACGCTGCGTGTAGTACCAACCGTTACTCCCTCCTCCAAAACTGGTAAGCCCTCCTCCTGCTGCACTTGTAAACGCTTTGAATCCTGCAAGTTCTGTTTTCGCGCGGGCAAGCAGACTCTGATAGACCGTTTCACTGTTTTGAGTATCTGCAAGAAGAGATTTCTTGGAACCCTGTTGATTTTTGAGATCGGTTTTTTGCCGGTTTAGCGTTTGAGTTAATTGATCCAGTTCTACTTTTTTCTGTTCCCTTAAATTTTTCTGCTGTTCGAAATTGGTTTTTGCCTGCTGAAGCTGAAAGGCAACATGCTGATCATTCTGTTCTGTTTTTTTGGCATATTTCAGGCGATTAAGTAAGGAGGAGGCATTATTAGCATCCAGAAAGATTTCAAAAACCGGCGTCTCTCTTTTTTTGTACCCCTCAACTATTTTCTCAAGAAGAACTTTACTCAAATGATCAAGTGAGGAATTTAAATTATCTATTTTACCGCCTAGAGTCTCAATCTCATTCTGAGTTTTAGCGATTTTATTTTCCGTTTCTTGAATCTGCAGAGTCTTGAGATAAATCTTTGTGTCAAAAAGCTGAATTTCCGAGGAGAGGGATGTGGCCTGCTGCTGCAGGCTATTTACTTTTTGTTGGCAGCTTGAGACGATTTGGTTCAGCTCATCTTGATTACTGTAGGTGAATCCAGGCTGACACTCGACAGAGAAGCTACTGCGTGTGAAAAAGGGGAGGACAAGTAAGAGGATTGAAACCAGAATTAGATTCTTTAAAATTTTCATCTTTCATTTAATATATTTTGAGGTTGAAAAATAATTTCCCACAAATCCTATCAATGATCCAAATAAAACGACAATAGCATATGTTGAAATAATAAAAGAGATACTGGGCGGCCAGACATATAGTTTAAGTGAGCTTAAGTTATAAAAGGAAAGACTGGGAATGCCTGCAAGATACGAACTTAAGAAAGGATAAAAATAAAGAAAAATCAGATAAAAAAGGGCAAAAGCCAATGTCCCGCTGGCGACACCAAACAGCACGCCTTCGATGAGGAAAGGATTACGGATATATGAGGTTGATGCCCCCAGTAGTCTCAGAAGCTCAATCTCGTCTTTTTTTAAGGCAATTTTAAAAGCTGTTGTGGTCATCAGGACGATAAAGGCAATAATCAACAAAAAGACCATAATAAAAAGAGATAGCCGGCGGAGAGTATTGGTGAGTGAAAGCAATTTCTCTACAATGTCTTTTTGGAAAATAACCTCATCAACCCCGGGCTGTTTGTTAAGGTAGGCAGCAAGTTCAGTCAGATATTCCGGCTTACTGGCATAGACCTCAAGCGAAGCAGGCAGAATATCGGCAGTCACCATCTCCAAAAGAAGCGGATTATTTTTATTCAGATTACGGTATATTTTCAGGGCGTCCTGTTTTGAGATGTATTTCATCGATAAAACCTTGCCGGACGTTACCATTGAATCGCGAATTTTAAAAATATCATCTTCTTTGGTCTGATTTTGGAAATAGACAGTTACTTGAGGTTTTGTCTCAACATATGAGAGGACGCCGTTGAAAAAAGAAGTCAGATTAAAAAAAAATAGACTCAGGAAAAGAGTAAAAAATAAAATAAGGAAAGAGGCGAGTGATTGATAAGGTGTCCGACGGATTGAAGTCCAGATCTCGCTCATATCTCATACCCTCCCTTTTTTACGTCTTTGACTAATTTTCCGTCTTTCAGGAAGATGACTCTTTTTTGCAAACTATTTACGATGTCTGTGTTGTGAGTTGCAAAAAGAATTGTTTTATCACCCTCAAGTTTTTTAAAAATCTTCATAATTTCCCAGGCAGTCTTGGGATCCAGATTTCCTGTCGGCTCGTCAGCTAGTATAAACTCGCGGTCCCCGACGATGGCACGGGCAATTGCGACCCGTTGCAGCTCTCCTGCGGAAAGTTGAGCGGGAAAAAACTTTTCCTTACCAGTAAGCCCCACCAGATCAAGAGCTTCGCGTATTTCTTTTTTAATCCGTCCCTGATCCATTCCCATAACCTGAAGACTAAGGGCGATGTTCTCATAAACGTTTTTATCCATTAACACTTTAAAATCCTGAAAAACAACGCCGAGTCTTTTTCTTAAGCTTTCGACCTGCTTAAAATCTTTTGACGAAAGATTAAAATTATCAACAAGGAGCAGACCCGAGGAGGGGGTATATTGATGCATTATCAGCTTCAGGATTGTAGTTTTACCCGCTCCTGAAGGGCCGACTAAAAAAACAAATTCATTTTCTTCTACTTCAAAAGAAACATCTTTAAGCGCAATATTGCCCAAGGGAAATTTCTTGTTTACAGCGTCAAACTTTATCATGAGAAGCGGCTTATAAATTTTCAACAAATCCCACGTCCAATAGCCAGCCGGCCTTCTCTCCTTTGTAAGTCTTCCCCCAAACTCTAACTCTCTTGCCTATAAACTTCGAAAGGTCGACTGTGCTTGAGGTAAGATAGGCGTTTTGCGATTCACCACCCTTGCGCTCCAGATGAAAATTGCCTTCGCCACCAATTCCTCCTTCTTTGAGCATGCCCTCGACTTGATCAGGAAACTCTTTTTTGTCGGCAATCCCGACTCCTTTGACAGCACCTTGTTTACTTGAAGGACTTGAGTTGGCTGCAGTCAATTTTGGTCCATAGGTTGCGATTAGGTAACCACCACCAACTCCAACGAGGATAACTCCTGCCAAGATTGCGAAAAAGATATGGTATGGAATGCCTGCAGCTTTTTTTGTCCAATCAAGAGCTTTGATTGATTTTTCTTCCTTTTTTTCAGCTTTGGCTGTGTCTTTTTCCATAGTTTAAGCATAACAACGTTTGTAAAAAATTACAAGTCAACCAGCCTCTATTTAACCTGCATTTTCAAATAAGCTTGGATAAAATCTTCCAACTCCCCGTCAAGTATCTCATCCACATGGGAGCTTTCATGGCCGGTGCGCAGGTCTTTGATCAGTTTATAGGGGTGAAGTACGTAGGAGCGTATCTGTCTGCCCCAGCCTGCAATCTTCTCTTTTTTCATACCCTTTAAGGTTTTTTGTTTTTTCTCCTCCTCAATCTGCCAGAGTTTGGCGCGCAGGAGCTTAAGGGCGTTTTCACGGTTTTGACCTTGCTGGCGCTCGGTTTGGCAGGTTACTACAATTCCGGTTGGTTTGTGGGTCAGGCGGACAGCTGTTGAGACCTTATTCACATTCTGGCCACCGTGCCCGCCTGAGCGGAAAAACTGCCACTCCAGCTCATCTTCCTTGATTTGTACTGTCTTGTCCTTAATCTCAGGCAGCACTTCGACCAAGGCAAAGGAGGTCTGCCGCAGTTGACTGGCGTTAAAAGGGGATTGCCGTACAAGCCTGTGTACGCCTGCTTCAGCTTTGAGATAGCCGTAAGCGTATTTTCCATGGACGTCAAGTGTCACTGTTTTGATGCCCGCCTCCTCACCTTGGACCCGATAGACCTCCTCAAATGTCCACCCTTTCTGCTCAAAATAGCGCGTATACATGCGATAAAGCATTTCTGCCCAGTCCATGGCTTCAGTGCCTCCCTGGCCTGCATGGATGGAGAAGATGGCATCGTCTTTGTCGTAAGGCTCTGACAAAAAAAGCAGGGTTTCGTATTTTTTGACCAGTTTTTCAACTTCCTCGTAATTTTTTTCCGCAAAAAGTAGCTGCATCATTTCAATATCGTCAATCTCTTTTTTGAGGTCATTAATCCTCTTCATCACCTCGCCTGAGCCTTTAGTATCCCTCCAGAAGCGATCATCATAAGTTTGTTTTTCCAATGCAGAAACCTCCCCCTTTTTCTTATTAAGGTCCATTTTATCCAGAACATTCTTAAGACGCCTTTTAAGCTCTTCTTCCATGTAAGATGTATTATATAGGAAATACTTTTATTGAAAAAATAGAATGTATTTGTGAGGGCGAGAGATTTATTTTAGATCAGAGCCAATAGTCAGGATAAGGTCGGAAGTATTATCTTCTCTTAATGTTTCATCAATCTTGGGAGAGGAGACAGCATCCTTAAGATCACTGGCTACTATTTTTCCCGCACCGGATAGGGATTTTTTAACCTGGATGAGTGTTTGAGTAAACTGATAATTATCAGCATTGGCTGTCACAATTTCCTGATAACCTTTATTTTTCAATAAGTCTTTTACTTCAGTCGCCTTACCCGGAGTGCCTGTTCCATTTAAGACTTTGATTTTAAGCTGCTCCTTTTTGATGCTTGGCGTAGGAGTTGGCGGTACCAATGTCGGAGTTACCGCGCTTTGGTCTGTTTTTGTTTGGCCAAGATTGGAGGGCAGATTGGGAAGCTTGACCCCGGACCAGTTTACTCGGGAAAGACCAACAAACAATAAAAATGAGAAAACTGAGGAAACAATAAAAATCAGAACTTCTTTTCTGAATATGGGGAGAGCCGAGATGGAAAGGGACATCCTGGACCCTTTTAGTTTAAAAGGATTTTTAAGAATATGGAATCCCTTATTTTCTTGAGAAAAGACAAAGGCTCCAAAACAGACATCATAAGCCAAAAGAGGGAAGGGCGAGCCTGAGGAGACGGCAATAACTTTTAAATGCTCCTGATAAAAATCCGGAATAATCCGCTTTAGCAGATTTGTCCAGACCCCGACTTCTTTAGTAAATGTATCTTGTCTGATATTTTCCGACTGATCTCCCGTAAGAATAATCCGATTGAGTTTTATTCCTTTCTGCTCAAGCTCCTCTCGTCTTGCCTTAAGGATCTGGGCAAGAGTCTCCTCGGATTCAAGTTGTTTAGTCCATTTCTCGTCAGTATGGAGACCACCGGAATCATAAAGGTAGCCTGAGAGTTCATTTTTTGAATAAGCAACATATAAGATATATTCCTTTTTCTCCGGGCGCAAAGTTTTTTCAAAAAGTTTAAATAACGCCAGAGACTCGGGAAGTAGCGAAACAATCTTTAAGCCCAGCAGATTAAACGCCTCAAAATATTTTTCAAGTCTGTCTGACTCGATAGCGTAAAAGGTCACTTGTCTATGCTGGTCGACATCTTTCAAAAAATAATCATAGAAATAGTTATCAAGATCAACAGATAAAGAGGCGCGCGCCTTGTCTTGGATGAAGGAATTGACCGCAGGAGGGGCAATGTCACTGGGTACCTCAGCTTTGAGAAAAACAAAACTCTCCTGAGGAAGAATCAAGAAAACCTGTTTCTCCTGGACTATATTCAAGCTTGTAACGCCTTCTTTGAGCGCGGAGGCAAGAAGGTCTACGTTGTTAACTTTTCCCTCAGATAAAATATCAACTTCGTGTTTTTTTTCAAAAAAGCTGGCCTCAAACTGGCCAAGCAGAGTCTTTTTAAGAAGAAGTAGTTTTACCTGTTTTTTTTCAAGAAAAACGTACAGCATCTTATGTAATTATAAATAGATCATACTATAGAAAGCAACTGGTGGTAGAATAGGGGGGGATGAACAATACAGTTGAAGAGATCAAAAAGAAGATTGACATAGTGGATTTTATTGGATCTTTCATCACTTTAAAAAAAGCCGGTCGCAACTTTAAGGCTCTGTGTCCTTTTCATCAGGAAAAAACTCCTTCCTTTGTTATTTCCCCAGAAAGGCAGATTTGGCATTGTTTCGGCTCCTGCGGCGAAGGTGGAGACATCTTCAAATTTTTGATGAAATGGGAGAATATCACTTTTGTTGAGGCGTTAAGGGAGCTTGCGGATAAAGCAGGCGTCAAACTTGAGCGCCTGGATTTTGAAGATAAGATCTGGAACAAAAAAGAGCGATTGATGCAGATTAATCATTTTGCGACCGAATACTTTACATATGTCCTCAAGCAAACCAAGTTTGGAGAAAAAGCGCTTGATTATCTTGGGATGCGCCAGATCAACCCGAAAATTATTGAGACTTTTCAGTTGGGATACGCCCCGTCTTCCTGGGACTCACTCCTGTCATATATTAAAAAAAAGAAATTTGAGATGAGCGAGTTACTTGATGCGGGACTGGTTGTGAGGGGAGAACGCGGCAGTGTCTACGACCGTTTCCGGGGTAGATTGATGTTTCCTATAAAGGATAACCGGGGCAATACGATAGGCTTCTCAGGCAGAAGCCTTAATGAAGGGGAAAAAGAGGCCAAATATATTAACACCCCGGAAACAATGCTTTACCACAAAAGGGAGAGTTTATATGGTCTTGATTTGGCTAAAGAGGCTATTAAAAAAGAGAAAAATGCGCTTTTGGTGGAGGGCGAGTTTGATGTCATCTCTCCCTATCAGCATGGAATTGAAAATGTTGTTGCGATCAAAGGCTCAGCCGTTACGAAAGAACAGTTGATGCTTCTAAAGCGTTACACCAACCGCGTCACCTTGGCTCTTGACGCCGACAATTCAGGGGATGAGGCCGTAAGACGAGGGATCGATGAGGCGGAGAATATGGATTTTGAAATAGAAGTAGTCCATTTTGATTTTGCCAAAGATCCGGATGAGGCTGTTCGTACCGATCCCACATTGTTTAAAAAATCAATAAATAAGCCGACTCCTATTTATGATTTTATTATTCACCTTGCCCAAAAGAAATATTCCGGGGACGATCCGTTTAATAAAAAAAAGATCGGTGATGAGGTCATTCCTTATATTGAGAAAATAACCAATCCCATTGTCCGCTCTCACTACATCAAAAAGCTGGCCGAGTTGTTGGACGTGAGTGAGTCAAGCATTATGGAGTTGATTAGGAGACTAAGACAAAAGAGAGCTCAAGGACAGTTTTTTAAAACTAAACCAAAAAAAGACATTGATGAGGGGAGAGAGAGCAATATCCAAAAATATGTTCTCAGCATGTTGTTTCAGAGCCAGAGCGCCTACAAGATTGCAGAGAGACTCTTTAAGATAGTTGGACCTGAGGATTTTTCACAAGAGTCAATTGCGAAGATAACAGGTCAGTTTATTGAGTATAAAAAGAAACACGCCCAAAAATTTACAGTAAGGGAATTCTCCTCTACTCTCTCCCCAGAGCTGAAACCCGTGTTTGACGAGCTGTATCTGTATGCCAGTTATGATGTTGAGCTTTCGCAGGTAGATCTGGAAAAACTTCTCTTTGAGATCAAAAAAAATTCCCTAAAGCGCCGGATAAAAAATTTGATGGCTGCAAAAGAATCACCTACTTCAAAGCAGAAAAAACTTCTTATAGGCATGAGCATTGAGCTGAAAGAGGTAGAAAAAAACCTGCTGGCATTATAAAATATACCCATTCATAACATATGAGTAAGCAAAAATTGCCAAAATCCCTTGATGATCTAATCAAACAAGGAGAAGAGGACGGATTTGTAGTCCAGGATGATATTTTTTTAGTTTATCCTGAACCGGAGAAACACTTAGAGAGGATTGATGAGTTTTTTAATAAAGCCCTTAAAAAAGGAATAGATATTTTTGAAACAGTTTCTACCCGAGAAGAGGAGGACTCAAAAAAATCTGCAGAGGAGATGGAGCGGGAAATAAAACAGCTCATCTCATCCCGTCACGGTGAGTCTCTTGACCCGATAAAAAAATACCTCAAAGAAATCGGCAAGACTCCACTTTTAACTTTTGAACAGGAAGTTGATCTGGCCAAAAGATACGAGAAAAACGACATGAAGGCGAAAGAAAAGCTCATTAAGGCCAATCTTAGGCTGGTTGTTTCCATTGCCAAAAAATATCTGGGAAGAAGGCTGTCTTTTCTTGATCTGATCCAGGAGGGCAATAAGGGGCTTATCCGGGGAGTTGAAAAATATGACTGGAGGCGAGGTTACAAATTCTCAACCTATGCAACCTGGTGGATTAGGCAGGCCATCACTCGTGCTATTGCCGACCAATCAAGGACGATCAGAATCCCGGTTCACATGGTTGATCAGATCAACAGATTCTACAAGACGCAACGCCGGCTGACACAAAAGTTGGGGAGAGAACCAAAGATCAAAGAGATTGCCAAGGAAATGGAGTTGACAACCGACGAGGTGGAGAATCTGATGAGGATATCCCAGCAGCCCAAATCCCTCTCAACCCCGATTGGCGATGACAAAGAGACGACGCTTGAGCAGTTTATTGCAGATCGAAATCAGCCCACTCTTTATGACAAAGTCTCCAAGGAACTTCTGAAAGATGCCTTAAATAAGGTCCTTGAAACCCTATCGCCCCGTGAAAAAAAAGTTCTGATGATGAGGTTTGGACTTGAGGATTCTAAACCAAGGACTTTGGAAGAAGTGGGAAGAGAATTCAAAGTGACGAGAGAAAGAATAAGACAAATAGAGGCCAAGGCAATCAGAAAGTTAAAACACCCAACGCGCGCGAGAAGACTTAGGGATTTCCTGGAATAAAACTATTGTGGACAAAAGCCTCAAAATCTTGGAACCGGATACAAAAGGATATTTAAAATGGAGTTTTGGCTAAATCCTACTTGATTTGGTCTTTGTCATTTTGTAAAGTTAATTAGAATGCGCACGAGAGCAGGCTCAACCTATATCGAAAAAGTTTTAAACACCTGGGCTATTGTTCTTATTCTCTGGAGCGTATACCGCGTCACCTTTAAAACAGATCTGCCTCTTTGGTTTGATGAGCTTATAGCCAAACCCCTGATTTTCCTGCTCCCTCTTAATTTTTTTATAAAAAAGATTGAGAAGAAGAATTTTTTTTCAAGCGTTAGCCTGAATAAAAAAAAGATAGGAAAGGAAATAACCATAGGTCTGCTCTTAGGATTGATTTTTGTTGTTGCCGGTGTTGTCGGAACATTTATTAAACAAAATAGTTTTGTCTTTGACGTGAATAACCTATTTCAAGGGAAAAATGTAGTCTACTTTGCGGTCATAGCTATCGCAACAAGCGTATCTGAGGAAATTCTTTCCCGGGGATTTGTCTTAAAACGCCTGTACCAGCAGTCAAGAAATATTTATACTTCATCCTTTTTTGCAAGCGTCTTATTCTTTTTTCTCCACGTCCCCATTTTATTTACCAGCAATCAATTCACAGGAGCGCTACTGCTGCAGGTGATGGTTGCGGATTTGGTTTTGAGTCTGGCAGTCTCGTTTCTGTTTATAAGAAGAAAAAGTCTGATTGCTCCGATTATCGTTCATGCTCTATATAGCTTAAGTATTTACTTCTTCATTTAAGGATTTTCCCAAATCCAAAAAATCTCCTCACCCCTAATGGCTATTTTTTTTATTCTCCCTGTATTGACTTTAAGATTATTAAAGTCATCGGGATAACCTATAAACACTGACTTTTTTAATGAGGAATCGTACTTAAAATTAAAGTCAAATTTATCAAAGCGCTCCACCTGGCCAAAGCCGTACTGATCGGCAGCAGAAAGTCGGGCCTGCTGCTGGTAGGCTCCAGGCGGATACTTGAGATAAAAGAGTAGAAAAATGTAAGGCTGGCCATTTTTTTTAGTGATATAAAACTTATCAAATCGATTGTAATTGGTTTTTACATAATCAGTTAACTCTTTATATCCGCACTCAAGCGCGCGGATTGTCGTTGGCCTTTTTGGATAGTGATTTAAGTAAAGGTCCCATGAGTAAACAAGTGAAAATAGCTCAAGAGAGACTAATACAATAAGTAAAACCCGCTGGTTTTTTGTCTGGAACCCGAGCAATTTAATAATTCCATAGGAGGAAATAACCAATATGGGAATGAGAAAAAAAAGCGACCTTGAGATCGAGAGACCAGCCCAAGTAAGCGAAGCAGATAAGGGCGACGCAAAAAGAAGTGCTAATAAAAAGAGTCTCCAGCGCTGTTTATATCTAAATAAAAAATATAAGCCAATAAAAAGAAATAAATATTCAACTGGCGTAATAATTCCCATACCGGCTAGTCCGAAACGCGGATTTTCATCGCCGTTGATCATCAAGAATTGGGGTGAAAAATATTTTGAGTATTCGGACGTGAGATCCTTAAATCCTGTTGTCAATTTGTTATAGATGAGGCGATTGCCTCCTTCGGCGCGAAACTGATTAATTTTAAGTGAAAAGCCGATATTATTGAAAAATAATAAATTCTTCACCCGTTCAGGTTTATAAACAAGATCAGTGAGAGAGAAAAGAATAAAGACTGCAACAAGCGATAAAACGGCAAAACGAGCTTTTTTTTGGATTTGAATTTTTTTTCTTGGGAGATATAAATAAATAATCCCGAGAACTATAAAAAGAAGAATAAAGATACGGCTTGATTGATAAGTAAATAAAGCCAAAAAAGATAAGACTGAAAGAAGAAGTATAGAAAGTGGGGTGGGCCGCTTGAGTGCCTTAATAATCCAAATGGAGGAACTGGTAATTATGAAGGCTGCAAGGTATGATTCGTGGGCCTGCCTGCCCACGAGATGTAGCCCTAAAGAAGTTGCAGCTAAAAATGAGGAGAGAAGAGCAATGTGGTCATTGTCAAAAAGTTCTCTAACTAGAAAAAAGACAGCAGCCGGGAAAAGGACTGCCAATAAGTCGTTTAGGGCCCGGGTTGAAGTCTCATTTAATCCCAAAGCGCGGGTAAATGGGATTGAAAAGTAGGAATAAAGGGGCATCTTATAGTCGCCGAAAGATTTCAACCTCAAAGGGAGGAAAGCCCCATATTCGTCTTTACCTGTTTGGGCAATCGAATACGCATTGTAACCTACGGCTGCCTCATCAGCATTTAAACAAAGCTTGCCGCTTTTTCCATAGAAGTTTAAAAAAAACGAGAATAAGCAGGCCAGAAGTAGAAGAAAAAAAGTTTTCTTATTCATGGAATTTACTAATTATATTAAGATCAGAATATTTAAATGATTTTTTCTGCAATATCCGCTTTTTAGATAGCTGTGGTAATTTCTGAAGCGCCAGGTAAAATCCTTTCATAAATTGCGACTCTCCTTTTAAAAGCATCATCAAAAGATTTGGGACAAGATAAAATAAATGCCTGCAAAAAAGAGCCAGTTGGGTGATATTCTTCCAGACAAAAAGAATTTGATTGCGATAGGAAATTGCCTTAATCGTTTGGGGAGTAAAGTAACTGCCGATTGTTGATTCGTGAAAATGCTCAACCACTATTTTTGGATCAAACAAGACTTCATACCCGCTCCTCCACGCGCGGTAGGAAAGATCGATATCTTCCCAGTAGAAAGGCGAATAGATTTCATCAAACCCGCCTAATTGCTTAAATTTCTCCTTGTCGAAAATACAAGCTCCCCCCTCAGCCCAGGCGTTTATTCCTTGATCAAGATTGGGTGCGATGCTATGTTGCATAAATCCATTTTTCCAAAAGATGATATTTTTACCAACCACTGATCCGTCTTTCTCCTTTTGCGCAAAGCTGACGGCAAATAGATCTTTATTTTTTTTAAAATGGGGCAGGGCGGTTTTAAAACTTTCATCCCCAAGCACGACATCACTATTCAGGAGCATTACAAATCTGCCACTTGTTTTTTTTACGCCTTTGTTGACTGCCCCTCCAAAACCCAGGTTTTTTTTGTTTTCAATCAGGATGATGGAAGGAAAGCTCAAGCGCTTGCGGATAGTTTCTTGAGGATTGTCATTGACAATGACTATTTCGCAACTCTTGAGATATGAGATGTTACGTTTTAAGTTCTTTAAAAAAAGTCCGGTTTTTTTATAGACAGGAATGACGACTGATATCATAGAATGAGCTTCTTTACGTTCCTTTGAAATTTGCTAAATGTGAAGTGATCAAGAATATATTCCTTTGCCCTGCGTCTAATTTTTGTCTTATCCTGCGGACTACCTGCTACCATCTTCATCTTTTTAAATAACTCTCCTTCGCTATCAAATAAGAAACCGGTTTTTCCGTCCTGGATATTTTCCTTTGGGCCGCCTGCATTGACGCAAAAAGTCAGGCAACCCATGGCCATCGCCTCAAGGGGAGTTATCCCCAAGTGTTCAACTTCTTCAGGGAAATGTTTTTCATCAACGCCCAGCCCTGTAAAATGCCAATAGAAATCCGACTTTTCATAAAGATCATAAAGTTCATGAAAAGAAACGTTTGGTTTAAGGGTTATAGATTTATTTTTTTTTGCGATTTTATCAAGAGCCGCGTAATAAGGGACATCTTCTTGTTTTAGTCCGCCAACTAGTATTAATTTATATTTTTCAAAGGCGGGAGATGATTTTTGAAGCCTGCTAAAACTTTTGATAATTTTATCTTGATTTTTTGAGTGGAGATGTTTAAAGAAGCGACCGACTGAAAGAATAATTTTTTCCTTTTTAAAAGTTTCGGGTTCTGCCATTATAAATTTCTGGTCCATGTAAGGGTATAAGAGGGTTGAGTCGATACCCAAGCGCGTCAAGCATTTCTGGGTAAATTTTGAGTGAGTTATAAATTTATAATTGGCGAGTTTAAGTTTATTGACCGGGCTTAACCGGTAGAGGGCAGCGTTGGGAACCATTGCATAAATGAAGTTATTTTTTGCAGTTGAAAAAAAATAACTTCCGTCAGTTACATAAAAAAAATAATCATATTTTTTAAGTTGTAGAAGTTTTTTTACAAAGCCAAGCTTATCTGCAAAAATATTGGGAACAAAATTTATAAGATAGTCATATGACAGATTGAACTTTACCTTAAACTCATGCTGAAGATTTTCATCCCAGAAAATATCCAAGGAGTATCCCTGCTCCTCCAGAACCTTCAGAATAGAAAGAATATATTTTTCGCCGCCGCCGAGTGTGTCAAGATAGGGATTATATAAAACGGCTTTTTTTCTTTTCATATAGATAAAGATAGGTTATAGTTTTTGAGAAAGCCTGGTATATAGCTTCAATTATACCAATTGGTCCATCCAAAAAACCAGCGTGGCCAAGCAGCCGGCGGTAGACTTCTCCAAAAAATTTTCTAAAAAAAGTCCCAGTTGTAACTGCCTTATCTGCCTTAAGGAGTAAAGCGGATTCTATATCTTCAAAAATGGCAGTTTTACTGACCATTGTCCCAAAATCTCCATGGAAATAATGTAAAAGCGGTTGTTCAAGCTGAGCCTGTTGTCCTTTAACAAGAGGAGTTGAGTGAATCTCCTTCGGCCACGCGATAAAAGCTTCTTTTTTAATAAGTCGCGTCTGATAGTCTGGCCACCATCCTCCGTGCTTTAACCATTTCTTTGCCCCAAATATATTTTTTCTCGGTACAGAATAATGCGAAACATTTTCTTTGCTAAATATCCTCTTTTTTATTTCTTGCGCAAGTTCCCTGGTCATTCTTTCATCCGCGTCAAGAATAAAGACCCAGTCTCCGGTCGCTTTTTTTAGGGAGAATTCGCGGGAAGGTTCTACGTACTTTGCGTAGGGGAACGTGTAAACTTGTGCACGAGAGTCCTTTGCGATTTTTACTGTTTGATCTTTGCTTTGGGTATCAACAACAATAATATCGCCTGTCAAAATTCGGGCACTCTCGATACACCCTTTGATTAACCCCTGCTCATTATAAGCGGAGATTGCAACGGTAATAGATTTTGCCTTAGTCAATCCATATCTTGCCATAGCTCTATATGTATATTATCGTTTATTATTTCCTGCTTTAATATCGCAGCACCCTTGGGAATATTCTCCGCCCGCCATTTTTTTACCCGAAATTCATAAGGTTCACGCTCAATAATATACCAACATTGCTTCTTAACATAAGACTGGGTGGGTTTTTTGAGATTTTTGGATTGAGAATAATAGTTAAAAAGATAGTTGTAAGTATATGGAATTACAGGAGGCGTATAAATCCTGACGCAAAAATCACTGTTTCCTGTTTGCAAGTAGAGTTTTTTCACCGCAAATATATTTGCCCGCAAACCGATAAGCGGAGGAGCAGCTTTAGCTGATATGGACTTTGTAAAATCAAAAAGTAATAGTGAGGCAAGTGCGATTATTAATATGGACTTTGGAAACTTAAACGATTTTATTTTTTCTGTGAATTTAAATGACATTAAAACTATAAACAGAAAGAGATATTGGATTCCCTCAAAATAGTTTGCCCAGAAGAAATTCTTCATCTGAAGTAGTGAAATTAAAAACAACAAAACCACTTGCGCAATGAGAATATGGAAAATGTTGCTGTCTTTGACTTTGCTTTTTATTGTTATTAAAAAGCCTACTATAAAAATGATCACGAAAAGGAAGGCTAAAGGGGGGGAATTAAAGATCTGTTTAAAGTAGTTGGTAAATAAGCTTAAGCGATCGAAAAAAGCTCCTTTGAGTGACACAGGATTAGTTGCAGTGGGATGCACAAGGAAAGTAATTATGGTTTTACTCTGAAGAAACCTGTTTTTTATTTCAAAAAGAAATCTCGGGATAAAGGGAATAGCTAAACCGGCCAGAAAATACAAGATATTGTTTATTTTCCCCGCCAGTAGTCTTAACTGCCTAGAGATGAGGCAGCTGATCACAAAAACGGGAATAAATAAAAGTCCAAAGGAGACTTCCGTTTCAAATATAAAGCCAAGCGACAGTCCCAACAAAAATAGAAACTTTACACCCTTTCTCCGCTTAAGTATCATAGTTAGGGAATAAAGATAAAGTAAGACTGCGGCAGGTGTCAGAGTGTTGTTGGATGGAAAAAATGAAAGTTGGATAAAATAAGAAGATCCGGTAACAATCAGTAAAAAAAGTAGCGAAATTGTCGGACCGAATTTATCTTTAAGAAAGACTGCAAACATAACTACTGCAGCAAGATGAGCTATAAAAACAGCTAAATAGAAACCAGACGGCGCGCCTCCTGAGAAAAGAAAAATCGTAGCCAAAAAATAATACCACCAGGCGCCGTGAAATAATCCTTCAACGCCGGTTGTGGGCCCGATAAAGGTTGGACGTTTAGTTTTTATAATTTCTGCAGCTTTCAAAAAATCTCTCCCCTGATCATATGTGTAGGGGACAGTTTGAAAATAGATAGGCTTTAGCCTAAAATAGCAGAAAAGAATAAGAATGAGAGCGCAGGCTGTGTAAAAAATCAATTCCGTGCGCTTACTCATAGCTAGATGAAATTATATCATAGGTCAATATATCTTCTTTTTTGGATTGTTGCAATAGCATCAGCAGTCTACTCCTATGTCTTGATTGATCCCAATCTCACAATCAGATCCCCAGGATTGGAAAATATCAGGGAGCAGATTCTTCATTTCGGATATTATCAGAGGGAGATGTCTTCATATCTCTACCTGGGATTGGTCGGACTTGCCTTCGGCTTCCATTATTTTTTCCTCAAAAACGCTAAACAATTTTCGCTTTTATCAATCATAATCCCCATATGCGTACTTTGTCTTTTTTCTTATTCTTTTCTTTCCCGCGACTTATTTAACTATATGTTTGATGCGAGAATTCTGACTTTTTATAAACAAAACCCCTATCTTCACAAGGCCCTGGATTTTCCCTGGGATCCGTGGCTTCGTTTTATGAGATGGACTCATCGAAATTATCCCTATGGTCCTACTTTTTTGCCGATTACCTTTGTTCCTTCCTGGTTGGGGTTTGGTAAATTCTTCATAACTTACTTTTTATTCAAGGCCATGTTTTTGAGCTTCTATCTTTGGGCAGTTTACTCTCTTAATAAAATGAATAAAGCGTGGGCGGTTTTTTTTGCCACCAATCCATTAATAATTTTTGAAGGATTAGTCACTCCGCATAATGATTTAATCGCTTTATCATTGGGTATAGTTGGGATCTATCTACTTGGCAAGAATAAAGTTGCGCCACGTGTATTTTTCCTGCTCTCCATAGGAATTAAATATTCAACTCTTCCTCTTATCCTGTTGGTCAAAAACAGAAAATCTTTCCTAAACAAAATTGCCCTGTTACTTTTGGTGGGAATTTTGATTTACTTATCGCTTTGGCAAGAAATCCAGCCCTGGTATTTTCTGGGACTCTTTGCCCTCCTGCCCATATACCAAAAATTTATTCCTCGGCTGTCTATTTTTTTTGCCGGACTGCTTTTTTCCTACTACCCGTATATCAGATTCGGAGAATGGAGCGAGAAGGGCCAGGTAATATTAAAACATCAAATTATTCTTGCCTTCTTTGCCTTAAATATTGTTTATTATTTTTTTCTACTCTTCAGGGAGGCGAGGAAGAAGTTTTTGACAAGATGAATCTTGGTTCTTAGGGGGGCATATTTCAAACCCAGCCGGACTTTATTTTGCGCTTGGTATTTTTGGTGAATTGAAGAACCAGATCCTCCTGTAGATTGTGAAACTTTATGCCAAATCACAAGTGAGGGATCATAATAAAGCCCAACTTGTCTCCTTTCCGCTCTTATGCAAAAATCTGCGTCTTCATAGTAAAGAAAGTACTTTTCGTTCCAAAAACCAACTCTGTCCAAAACGTTTTTGTCAAATAAGATTAAACAACCTGTTATAAATTCTGTTTCTTCAAATTTATCATATTGATGATTATCAACCTTATCAACTCCCCGGTGCAATATCTCCATATGATCCCAATCTATTTCTCCCCCCGCATACCAGAGGATTTTTCCACGCTCTTGTCTTTTATACCTTTGGCGGTGATATTCATAACCTGGGGCATAATATATTTTCCCCCCAATTACCGAATGGGGAGTTTTATTAAGTCGTGCCAAGGCACTCTCTATAAACTTCTCATTAAAGATGACATCGTTATTGATGACGCAGAAAAGCCCGTAGCCGCGCCTTTTGGCTTCTTTTAGGCCAATATTTACTCCATGCGCATAACCCAGATTCTCAGATTCCAAAACTGTGAGTTTCAAGCCGTGATCGGCAATCGGTTTTTTGACGGAGGATTGGTCGAGGATAAAAAGATGAAAGTCGTTATTTGTCTGGTTGGCAAAACTTCCCAGAAAATCATCAAGCAGGCCATAGTTTTCGTGAATTACGGAGATTACTGCCAGCTTTTTATGTAATTTATTTTCCATACTATTTCTTTTTGACTGTATCTAAAAAGGATCGGACTTCGCCAAAAAAATCGAATCGAAAAAAGTAAGTTAGAGTCAAATAATAAGCAAGCGCCCCCGCAGAGGCCAGGAGGAAAATAATAATCAGCGAGTTGCCTGCAAAATAGATTTTTAGCCCAAAGACGATAACTCCCATCAGAAGTGCAGAAAGCAGAAATTTAGCAAGCGGTTTCATGAAGTTATATTGCATGAATCTTTTTGTTTGCGTAAGGACCACTGAGGAGGATACTGAAACGATAAGATGGACTAGAGGAAAGCCATAAATTCCAAAATAATGGGTGAAAAGTGGAGTTAGTCCCCACATGATAATGGTAAAAAAGGCCATTAGTGAAAACGAGACTTTTACTTTCCCAAGTGCATTAAAGAGATTTATAAATGGGGCAAAAAGTGAAACTATCAGCGAAGAGAGTGCGAAAATATAGAAAAGTGGCAGGGCTTGCTGCCATTTCTGATAATTAGGGACAATATCGACAAATATGCCCATCAAAAGAATCATGCCAAGGTAAACTGGCGAAAGTATGGCCGTTTGATAATAGAGTATTTTCTGGAAAAGGTTTTCAACTTTTTGAAGATCGTCTTGAAAGCGAGCAATAAGAGGAAAGATTACTTTGTTAATATTGTCCATAATGATCCGTACCGGGGCATCTGCCCATTTTTTTGCCCAACCGATATAGCCCAAAGCTTCAAACCCAAGAACTCTCCCAAGATATAAGATAATAAGATCGTCTTTGAAAAGTGCCAGGAATGAGGAGGCTTGAAAGGGGATGCCAAAATGAAGCAGCTCTCTAAGAGCCTTTACGGAAAAACCCAGGCGAGGAGACCAAAAGGAGATGGAGTAGATGAGGATAAGCCCGACGATAGATCTTAAGAGAACGGCAAAAGTGAAGCTTGTGACGCCATAGCCCAAAATAGCAAGGACACAGACCGTAACATAAAATAAAGTGTTTTCAACGACCTGAACAAAAACAATTTTCTGGAAATGAATCTTCCTCTCCAGAAAGACTGAAGGAATTGTTTTGAAGGAAGAGATAAAAAAAGACACTAAAAGCGCCCAATATAAATAAACTCCTTCAATTGGCAGTTTATAAAAACTTCTAATTGTGGCTGTTCCCAAAAACCCCAAAATTATTAGGAGTAATGTCAGGACCTGCTGCACCGTAAAGGTTGTCGCCAAATCATTGTCGTTTAAGTCTTTTTTCTGGATAAGTGCACCGGCCAAGCCAATATCTGAAAAATAATTAAGAAATGAAATAATAGACAAAACCGTAATATACAAGCCAAAGACAGCGGGGGACAGCAGAATGGTCAGGATTAAATTAGCTATAAGTCCAAGAAAGGCAGAATATCCGCTTTGGAAAAAAAGACTCATTGCGCTTAAGATGCCTCTTCTTCTTAGATCTTGGCTTTGATCTGGATTATCCATAATTCATCTTCTTGTTATAATAGTCTTAAAATGTTTAGCAAACGGCTATTTTGGCTTGAGTTGATACTTCTTCTAATTATAACAATTCCCTTATTTGCGAGCCTCATGAACAACTTCTATTTCCCAATGCATGATGATCAGCATATTGCCCGTCTTTATCTTCTTGATCAGGCAATCCATCAGGGATATTTTTATCCGCGCTGGGTCGATACGCTCGGATTTAGCTTTGGATACCCGCTTTTTAATTTCTACCCCCCGTTTATTTATTACCTTGCCGAGTTATTTCATCTTGTAGGATTTTCTCTTGTCTGGTCGATTAAGTTGATGATAATAGCTGGTTTTTTGGCTTCGGCGTGGGGTATGTTTTTATTTGCAAAAAAAAGGATAAATCCTTGGGGAGGGTTGCTGGCAGCAACTTTATACAGTTATTCTTTTTACCACGCGGTCCTTGTTTATGTGCGCGGGGCTTTTGCAGAATTTTTCACTCTTGCCATACTTCCTTTTGTATTTTTGGCATTTGAAAATCTCTGGGAAAAGCCGGGGACGAAAAACAGCGTATTTTTTGCAATTGCCTTTGCACTTCTTGTGATAACACATCCTTTGATTGCCTTTCCGACGATATTTTTCCTTGCCGCATTTGCTTTATTTTTTCTGCTCCGTAAAATGCCAAATATTCTTGAGACCTTGAGCAAAGCAGTTGAGGCAACAATTTTAAGTCTTGGTTTATCGGCGTTTTTCTGGCTTCCGTCTCTTTTTGAGAAGAAATATACACTGCTTGGTAAGATATTTACGATAGAACTTTCCGATTACAGACTGCACTTTGTGTGCCCACAGCAGTTTTTATATTCTCAGTGGGGCTTTGGGGGATCAATAGCGGGATGTTTTGATGGGATGACCTTTCAACTCGGGAAAGTCCATATCTTTCTGCTTCTCCTTGCTGCCTCCTTAGCTGTTTTTTATTTTATTCGCAAGAGAAGACCCGATGGGAATCTGTCCTTTTTTCTTCTCTATAGTGCGTTTGCGCTATTTGCCACTTTTATGACGACCGGATATTCTCAACCTATTTGGAAAACTGTTTCTTATCTTCAATATCTCCAGTTTCCCTGGAGATTTCTGGGTTTTACCTCCTTTTTCATATCCCTATCTTCCGCCTTTGGCGTTTATCTGTTTTTAAAACTTGCCCGCAATAATAAATGGAAAAAACTCATTGTAGTTTGCACTCTTGGCATAATATTTTTCACGGCCGCCTATTATCAAAAATACTTCCACCCGGCAAAGTATCTTATCAAAAAAGACAGAGAGTTGACCAGTTTCAATGAGATTGCCTGGCGTGTTAGCAGAACATCGTTTGATTTTCTCCCCTCAGGTATCCCCACAACGCGCTCGGATCTGAATACTACAATTCCCAAAATTACCCCCCAGGATCTTGAAACAAGAGTTTTTTCCGTCTATAAGGGTTCACCAAGACGAGTGGAGATTTTAAAAAATACGATGAGAGAAAAGGAATTTAATATAGACGCTCCTGTCCCTTTGGAATTCTGGCTTTATACATTTGATTTCCCTGGGTGGAAAGGCTACCTGAATGATAAAGAGATTCCCATTACTCCCAATAAAACTTTTAAACTTATATCCGTAAATATCCCGGAAGGTTATCATCATCTGCGCTTTGTTTTTGAAGATACGCCGGTTCGTAAAATCGCAAACGCCATCTCTTGGGTTACCTTTTTTTTGCTCCTATACCTTTTAGCGGAGAGTAAGTTCAAACAGATAAAAAGAGGATTGGCCTCCGGGTTTAATAAACCTTTGAATAAATTTAACAGGTAGATCAGGAGGAAATTCATTGCGATGTGAAAAGATTACATAAACATTATGGTCTTGAAGCTCCTTTTGATTATCCAATAAATTCTCTTTAGTTAGCGGCCAGTAACCGCGGACTGTAATTTTGTCATCTCGCCCAAGGGAGCCCTCCAGCATATCTCCGACCACTCCAAAATTTCCTTCAGCCAGCAGTATCGTGGGCTTTTGCCTTGATTTTTCCCGGGCAAAGGAGATAATTTCTTTTACCCCCCAGCCGGCAGATACACTCTCAATATACTGTTCACGATCAACTGGAGGGAAAGGAATCAATTTAGGAGCAAATAAAATTGTAAAGTCAAAGTATAAAACGGAGGCAATGTAGAAAATCAGTAAAGCCTTGAGTACATTCTTATTTTTTTGGATTGATATAAAGTAAGAGGAAAGAAACAGGAATAAAGATGCAAAAAAAATAAGATAGCGGGGATAGACGACAATCGCAAAGACTGAAAGGAGAAGATATGGGACAAGGATCCATACCAGGAAATATGAAAAAAGTCTGCGGTTTTTCATGGCAAGTGTCAAAAGGCCCGCAACTCCAATAAGGGGGAGAATAAAGGCAGATTCCCAGAGGATATCAATGGGGATAAGGGTCAAGTTGCTAAATACTACCCTGAAGGGAGTTGCCATAAATTGGCCAAACGTCATGACGAATGTCTTATTTTTCTCGGCGACAAAATGAAGAAAAGGAGAGAGTCGTTGAACATTGTAAATTACCAGAGCAATTAAAACTGCGACTGCGTAAAGGACGATGAAATTAACAAGCTTTTTTTTAAAAGTTTTCCGATCTTTGCCGCTGAAAAAAAGAAGAGGAGCAAAGATGCTTAAGCCGACAAACATCTTTACGGAGGATTTTGCGAGCATTGAGATCCCAAATACGGCTCCTGATAAAAGAGCAACGTCAAGGCGCAGGCTGCGCGCAAGGAGGATACTGAAAAAGAAGATCCAGATAAATCCCGCATTTAAGGCAGAATCAACCAGCGCCATTCTGTCATAAAAAAGAAAATAGGGGGTAAAAATATAAAAAAAGGATCCGTATAAAGCTGCTTTTTTTCCAAATAGAAAATTGAGGAGTGTAAAGACTCCGACCAAGGCTATAAAGCCGGTACTCACAGAAAATAATCTTCCGGCAAGAAGAGGGTTATTTGGAAAAAACTTCAGAAAGGGAATCGTTCCCCAAGTCTGCAAAGGTTGCTTGCCGTCGGTGAGTGAAATAAATCGCCAGCTGGCATCGTGCCAGGCAATTTTTGCCCAATGAATATATATCCCCTCGTCGGTAAATATGGGAAATTTTTCCAGATTGATTAGGCGGGTTATAAAATATAGACAAATCAGAAGAAATATCAGCCAGACTTCTTTTTTAGAAAAAGTCTTCTGCAAAAAGACTGGTAGTTCAAATACGTCAAACATACTTGAGATCAAATTATATCATTTCGCAAACGCTAACCACTCACTGGTCTGGCAATAGTTTTTCGACTCGATTATCTTTTTTTGCAGATCCTGGCTTTTCTGAATTTCAAGATCTTGAGTCAAGCTTTCACGCGATAGTACCACAATGTCATATTCTGCATAGTCTTTGATAAATCGATCGACATTGTAAAAAAACTCAATTTTCTTTTGGGAATAAAATACAAATGAAGGTGAGCCGCCATAGAAAAATGAGGCGGTAGTATCATAATGTGCCGCCTCAAGAAAGTTTTGGTTTTTCCTTTCCTGAGGGTCGGTCAAGTAGGCGATAGTTTTGCCGGATTTTTCGCTTAGACATTTCGCCAATAAAACTTTATCAGAGACTTCGATTTTTGGTTTCAGGGTGTATGTTTGGGGAATAAAATTCAGCAGAAAGTAAGCAAAAATGAGAATAAAGATGATTCCCCGAGTAACGCTTCTTTGCGCCTTAACAAAAAGATATGAAGCGGAAAGTGCAAGGAGTGGAATAAGCATCGTTAAATACCAATAAAGCTTAGTTCTGACCAGAGTTATAAAGATCAGAAACGGCAGGGGGGAAAGAAGAATGAGGTAGAACCACCATATTTTTGCTCTGCCGATCGCTAGCTTTTCTTTTTTAAATAGTGCCAAAATGTCTGCAAATAAAAATAAGTAGCCGATCAGAAGCAACCCAAGAATAAGACCAAGGTTCTTCCAAAGAAACTCAAAATAATAAAACTTTCCACCAAAATGGAGTTCAATCGGGACAACAACTCTTTTAAAAATCTGATCGAGAAAATGCGCCTTTATGAAATAATTGCCAAATTTTATATAACTGAATAAATACCAGGTGGAACTAAAAAGAATGAGTGTGATGAGGCGAAAAATATTTTCTTGTTTAAGGTCGCTTTTTTGGATTGTAAGTGCTTCAATAAGCAGCGGATAAAAACCGAAAACAGACTTTGAAAAAACACCAAGTAGCAGAAAGAATAACTTCATAAAAAAATTTTCCCGGAAGAGGAAGTATCCAACCCAGGATAAGGCGACAATGATATCAGTATTGAGAAGTAGAGATTTTTCGATGAATAGGCTGCTTGATGCGACAATTAAAACAGGCAGCAGATAAGCAGCCTGCCGGGTTAGCAGACTCATTTTGCTTACCCCATCTTTAAATAAAGCCTGAAGGGTCTGTTTGGAAAGAAAATAAAGCAGGATAAGTAGTGTCATTGCAAAGACGATTATCAAGGATCTGGTCCAAAATTCTGATCTCCCAAAAAAAACAAAGACTGTTGAGACAAGCGCATGCAAGAGGGGTGGCTTGTCAAACCATAAATGTCCATTAAAGGTTGTGACGAGCGAATTATTCTTTAGTATCTCCTGCGCAATTTGGGCATAAAGAGATTCATCCCAATCATAAAAAGGAAGGTGGGATATTTTTAGGTTTCTTAAAATTAAACCGCAGAAAATAAAGGTAAAGGTGAAAAGGGGGAAAATAAAGGCCAGGTTACGCTTTGTTTTCATAAAGCCCCTTTAGATCAAAATACTTAATTTTTAAAATGTCACTTAAACTTTGGAATGAATCTTTGAAAAAATTCACCCGCCTGGTTTCGACGTGTTTCCAGCTTACAGGGATTTCTTTGATTTTGTACCCCAATTTACCAGCGACGAACAGAAATTCCATATCAAAACCGGCATTTACTGAAGGGCCGGAGACGATAGCATTTTTGCCATATACCTTTAATCTGCCAATTATTTCCAAAGCAGCTTTTCTTTCAAATAACTTAAATCCGCATTGACTGTCATGGATTCCCCTCAAGCCGATAAAGAAATTACGGATGATAATTCCGCCAAAAGCCATAATTTTTCTGGTCAAAGGCGCACCGGTGCGTTGAGAATTTCGTGAACCAATAACAATGGAGAATCCACCTTTGACCCCCTCAATAAGTTTTTCAGCCTCTTCAATCGGTGTTGCCAGATCGACATCGCAAAACATTACGTATTCACCTTTGGCTTTCTCAATGCCGGAAATTACGGCAAAAGCCTTTCCCTGATGGGGATTTTCTATCAACTTAAGTTTTGGCAAAAGAGACAAATATTTATCCTTGATTATTTTTTTTGATAAGTCGGTCGAACCGTCATCGACTAGAAGAACTTCAATTATGCGTGAGTCGCGACTTACAAAATTTCCCACCTTATCCAATACTCCTTTTTGTAAGTTTGCTTCCTCGTTGTAACAGGGAAGAATCAATGAGACATTCATATTACCGCGTTAGTTTGTATATCTTAACATTATCCGTTTTCCACACCCCAGCAATTTTTCTCGGAGCAAAATAGGCAACATCCCATTGTGGATCACCTATCGGTTTACATTTATCCTCACAGACAACAAACAGTTCCTCGGTCTTTTCGAGACTATCTTTTTCAACCGGTTTTTTGCCCCAGACCTCAAGAAAATAACGATAAGTGGTGTCGGCGTATCTTTGAGGAAGAGAGGTAAGCCGGTAGTTTTTGTGAGTCAGGTTCTGCCTGATTGTTTGAGCAATATCCTTGGCAACTCCTATTTGAATGCTTTCTTTTGCAAAAAAGAAATAGTATCCTTGGCTGTTTAAAAAGATATAAATCGCAAAAAAAAGAGCAATAAGCGCGCTCCAGTAAGTTGAAATCAAAAACAGAGATAAAAAATAGCCCAGGATTATGTAGTAGAAGGGATAAAGACAAGCAAAATAATGGGGATATTTAGGTCCGCCATAAAGCGAGATCCCCAGCATAGCCAGCATCAAAAAAAGGAGAAGCGTTCGTAAATTATCTTTTCTTTTCAAAACCAGAATGAAAGAAACGGTCAAAAAAAGTAAGATGAATGAGGAGGCTGCCAAGTTTAGATTGGAATGAAATGTAAACTTATTAAGATATAGGAATGAATCAAGGAGATTCGCAAATTTATTTGCAGCAACAGGAGCGGAAACTGTAAAAAGTTTGAGGAAGTTTTTAGTATTCAGAAAATTATGCCGCAGGTCAAAAATGATTAAGGGGATGGAGGAGAGGAGGAAAGAAAAAAGCAACACAGTTGCCCCCAGCAGCATTTTTTTGAGCAATCCCTTTTGTTCATAAAGTTGCATGATAAAAAAGATTGCGGCAGGCGGAAACAAAAAAAAAGCAAGATAATGAAGTTGCAGAGAAAAGGAAAAAAAGGCGCCGGTCAGAGCATAAAACCGCAGGTCATGTGTTTTTAAGGATTTAATCAGAAAATAAACCGATATTAACGAAAAAAGCGGCAGAAGATTGGGATTCCATGAAAAGCGGGCAAACTCGATAAGAGTTGAGGAGAAAGCAATAAGAGCAGAAGAAATAAGCGCTACTTTTTCGTTGAGCAGTTCACGGACTATAAAATAGTTGATCAGGACATAAAGGGAAGAAAATACAGCCACCCCGAAAGCCAGACCAAAGGGGTCAAATTTAAACAAGGCAAGCCACGGGGCAATAAAGTAATAATAAAACGGTCCCAGATATATTTGGCCAATCGAGGTGGGTGCTCCGATTGCCGGCAAGTGCTCAAAAGTGAGTATTCGCTTAATAATGATTGCATCGCGGCCCTGATCACCCAAGAAAGTTGCAAAACCATAGAGCTTGTAGAAGCGAAGCAGCAACCCGAGCAGGAAGACAATACCAATAATCACAAGGTGTTTTTTAGTCATCTTCTGCTACAATAGTAAGATAATTATGATCAAATTATACAATAAATTCTCCTCACAACTTCTGATCGTCTTTATCGTCCTTTTTTCCTCCTTCCTGCTTTATCTGCCGTTTCTTTTGAGGGCGGGGGACTGGCTGGGACTGAAGATTTTCGATTCCAACATGCAGCATGTTTATAGAAATTATGACGGGCCTTTATACATAATTGCCGCAAAATCATTTTATGATCCCGCCTCGATTCAAAAAACAGGCTTAGAGCTTCCCTTGCCGGCCGAATATTTCGCCGCGCATCTTCCTGTCTACCCTTTTTTGATCAGGTTGCTTGGGCCTGCTCTTGGGTATCTTAAGGCGATGCTAACGGTGAATCTTCTTGCCTCAGTTTTAATGGGACTGTTTTTCTACCATCTGCTCAAGCATTTAAAAATAAGCAGGAATCCTCTGATTTTAACTATTTCCTTTATGTTTCTACCCCGGTTATATGTGGTAAGATCCGTGGGAGCACCGGAGAGTTTGTTCATCTTACTAATCTTGCTGTCGTTATTCTTTTTCGAGAAGGAAAAGTTTTTTTGGGCAGGCATCTTTGGCGGTTTATCGGCAATGACCAAAACACCGGGAGTTATTCTTTTTGGCGCATATTTTTTGGTTTTTATTGAGCGGTATGTTCGGACTAAAAAAGTTGAATGGAAAGGTTATTTGAGCGTTTCTCTCATTCCTTTGGGGATACTGGCGGTTTTCCTGATTTATCTTAAACAGTACGGAGATTTTTTTGCCTATTTTCACTCCGGTGATAATTTCCATTTGGTTACGCCCTTTGCCGCCTTTAATTCACTTGCCAAATGGGTGAGAAGCGCCTGGTTGGAAGATATAGTTTTTTACTTTTTTATCTACGCGCTGTCCCTTTTTTACCTTCGGCAATTGAAGTATCGCAGCTTTTACTATTTTGGTGCGACTTTTTTTATAGCGACATTGTTTATTCAGCACAGAGACATTGCCCGCTACGCTCTGCCTTTGTGGCCGCTGGCTTGCATTGCATTTGAAAAATTTTTCACTTCCAAAAAGTTTTTATTCGCACTGGCTCTCATCCTGCCCGGGATATATCTTTACGCCATAAATTTCATTCTCTCAAACACAATGCCAGTTGCCAACTGGAAGCCTTTTCTCTAAAAAAGACACTAAATACTCCATTTAGAGCGCTAGAGATGGTATAATTAGCAAATTCGCTATGAGGGAAGTCTTAAAAGTATTGAGAAGGCGCTGGTATTTATCTCTTGTGATTTTGGTTATTCTCGGGGTTGTATTCTACAGACAGCAGGTTGCCTCCTCGCAGCATAAAGGGACTCCTTACAAAGTAAAAAAACAAACGCTGCAAGACAAGGTGAGCTTCTCCGGTCAGGTCGATGCCCAGGAGAAGGTCAATTTGCAGTTTCAATCAGGGGGAAGACTTGCCTGGGTAGGGGTAAAAGAAGGAGATTATGTCAAGAAGTATCAGGCTGTTGCTTCGCTTGACGAGCGGCAGCTCAAAGACACTCTCTCAAAATATCTCAATACTTATGCCAAGACCAGATTAAGCTTTGATCAGCAGAAAGACGACACCCGGGAGGTGGTGATTGGGGGTTTGACTTATGATCAGAGACAAAGAGTACTGCGAGTTGCCGATCAATTTCAGGATGATTTGAATAATTCGGTACTGGATGTTCAAATCCAGGCAATCGCACTTGAATATGCCAACCTTTATACTCCAATTGAAGGGATTGTGGATCATGTTGACACACCGGTTTCCGGAGTTAATATAAGTACCGCCTCCCTCCCTACTTTTCGTATTGTTAATCCCGCAACTATCTATTTTACGGCAAATGCCGATCAGACAAGTGTTGTTAAGCTAAAAGTGCGACAGGAGGCGAAAATTAATTTTGATGCCTATCCTGATGAGAATGTTTCTGCAGTCATCCAATCCATCGCCTTCAGTCCCACATCTGGAGAAACAGGGACGGTTTATGCTGTAAAAATGAATTTCTTAAATAACGAAGGCTATCAAAATTATAAATATAGATTGGGTATGACCGGAGATGCAAGTTTTGTCTTGAGAGAGGTCGTAGGCGTTATTTCAGTTCCCTCCTCTTATATAAAATCCGATAAAGGGAAAAAATACGTTCTGAAAAACGCCCGGGGAAAAACAGAGAAAGTCTATGTCCAGACGGGCGAAACAATAGATAATCAGACAGTGATAACCTCAGGCCTTGAGGATGGGGATACAATCTATGATTAGACTGCAAGATGTCGGTAAGCAGTACGTACTTGATAAAGACCTCGCCTATACTGCCTTAAAAGGAGTTGATCTGACAATTAAGGAAGCGGAGTTTACTGCGATTATGGGTCCTTCCGGAAGCGGAAAATCCACTCTGATGCACATAATCGGCCTGCTTGACAAACCCACCAAAGGAAAAGTTATAGTCAAAGGCCGTGACATCTTCCGCCTTGACGATAATGAAATCTCTGCCCTGCGAAGCGAATTTGTCGGATTTGTTTTCCAACAATTCAATTTGATTAACAAGATGACTATTTACGAAAACATCATTTTACCGGCAATCTACTTTAGAAAAAAACTCAAGTACGGTGTTGGGGATAAAGCAGAATATTTAATGAAGAGAGTTGGAATTTATGATAAAAAAAATTCCTATCCCAATAGAATTTCAGGAGGCGAGCAGCAAAGAGCCGCAATCGCCAGAGCCTTGATTATGGAGCCTGATCTGATTTTAGCAGATGAGCCGACAGGAAATGTGGACTCCAAAACGAGCGGGGAGATTATGAAGCTTCTGAAAGATCTCAACAAAAGAGACAAAATGACTGTAGTGATTGTTACTCATGAGCGGGATATCGCCAGGGAGGCAAGGCGCATAATAACGCTTAGGGACGGACAGGTTGTCAAAAAATAACCATGAATTATTTTGTATTTATTTTAAAATCCGCGTTTTTTGATTTCTCGCGCAATAAGGGGAGAACTTTTTTGACCTCGCTCGGGATTCTTATCGGTGTTTTATCGGTAATCCTGCTGATTGCTTTTGGCTTGGGTTTAAAAAGATATATCAATCAGCAATTTGAGAGTCTGGCGCCCAATCTGCTTCGTATCGTTCCGGGGAAGATTTTACAAAATGGGTCTTTTCGGGGAGGACCTTCTGGTTTTGGCGGGATTAGGTTCGACGAAAGAGATTTGATCAGAATAAGGAGAGTAAAAGACGTGGAGTATATCGTACCTTGGTTTACAAAGACCATCACCGCCTCCTCAGGTAGGAAATCAGAGCTGACAGATCTTTTTTCAACTTCGGCCGATGTCTTTAATGCCCTAAATATCCGCGCCCAGTTTGGAGAGAACTTTACAGTAAGTGACGTTGACAAAAGAAGTAAGGTCGCAGTCCTTGGTCCAAAAATTGCAGAGAAACTGTTTGGAGACCAAAAAGATGCTGTAGGGAGCTCCATCAAGGTAGAGGGGCAAAGTTTTAAAGTGATTGGGTTGACAGAGCCAAAAGGGGGTGGCTTTGGGGGGCCGGATTTTGACTCTTATATTTATATCCCTTATAAAACAGGCTATATTTTTGATTCTGATAAAAAATTTATCGCCATGGTTGCTAAAATAAAAAACAATATTAATCTTGACGATGCGGAGCGCGCATTAAATGAGGTGATGCTCCGGCGTTACAAGCAAGATGATTTCTCAATCATCAAACAAACAGAGCTGGTGAATGCAATCTCTTCCATCTTCGGCGTCGTCAATACGGTGTTGGTCGCAATTGCCGCAATTTCCTTGATTGTCGGCGGGATCGGGATAATGAATATCATGTATGTGACGGTTACAGAGCGGATAAAGGAGATCGGGATAAGAAGGGCAATCGGTGCCCGCAAAAGTGACATTCTTTATCAATTTTTAGTTGAGTCGGTCATTCTGTCTTTGTTTGGAGGTTTTTTGGGTTTGCTGCTTGCTTTTACGATCGTCTTTTTTATCCAGAAATTTTTTCCCGCCTATATTGATTTAAATACTGTGATAATTGCGCTGGGGGTTTCATCTGCAATTGGTGTAATCTTTGGAGTCTTTCCCGCCAAAAAAGCCGCCGACTTATCTCCCATAGATGCAATCCGTTATGAGTGAGCTTAAAACTTCTGGCACGTGGGGCAGATGAAGGTGCCGCGGCCGCCTATTGTGTTTCTGACAATTTTTGATTTTTTGCAGCGCGGGCAAAGCTTGCCTTTTTGGGCGTAAACTTGAAAATGTTTCTGGAAACTGCCTTCTACCCCTTCAGCGGTTACAAAATTGTTTTCAGAAGCTCCTCCATATTTTATTCCCTCCTTTAATACTGCAAGCAAATTATCGTATAGTCCCTCAACTTGTTTTTTTGATAATAAGTTGGCAGGTTTTTTGGGATTTATTCTACTCATCCATAAAGATTCATTGGCGTATATGTTTCCAACTCCGGCTATTTTTGACTGATCCATCAGCACGACTTTAATCTGGGTTTTGGATGTGCCAAGAATCTGCTTAAATTTTTGAAGGGTGAGATTTTTGAAAGGCTCAGGTCCGAGTTTGGAAGCAAAGCCTTCTTTGGCAACCTGTGTGGATTTCATGATTTTAATCCAGCCGAATCTTCGAGCATCGTTGAAATACAAAATTCCTTGTTCGCTCAATTTGAAGGTGACGTGAGTGTGTGGGCCGGGTATTCCACCGATCACTTTCAAAGAGAGTTGAACATCTCTTTTAAGATTTGGCCCGCGATAAATCAGCTGTCCGGTCATTTTAACGTGAATGGTTAAGGATTTGCCGTTTGATAAATCAATCACCAGTAGTTTTCCAAATCTTCGCACATCCTTGATTTTTGCTCCCTCAACTTGCCTTTTCTCGCCATCAAAAACCCGCGGGTTTCTTATTTCCACCTCTTTAATCTTGTGGCCGACCAGATATTTTTTAAGGCCGAGACGTAAGGTTTCGACTTCAGGCAGCTCGGGCATGTTCTTTTACAAACTTTAAAATCCGTTCGTTGAATTTTTCTTGACTAAAGTTTTCCGAAGCCTGTCTGGCATTTTTTCTCAGCGCAAGATATTTCTCCACAGGGAGCGATTCAAGAAGTTTTATTTTCTCCATTAACGAGTTTTCATTTAAGGAGTTAAAAAGAAATCCATTTATCCCTTCCTGCACAGTTTCAGTTAATCCACCGCTCAGATACGCAATTACCGGTACCCCATGTCCCATCGCCTCAACCGGGGCGATCCCAAACTCCTCATCGACTGCGGCAAAGAGAAAGACTTTGGCCCCTTGATAAAGCTTGGATAACTCCTGATCGGTTATATTGCCGACAAAATCTATACTTGCACCGGCAATTGATTTCAGATACTTCTCGTCCCGACCTGTCCCGACAATTTTCAAGGGAAGATCTAGTTTGTTGACCGCATTGATTAAAAGATCAATATGTTTGGCCCGGGTAAGTCTTGAGACTGTGATGTAATAGGTCCCGCGCTGGATATGCCATGTTGCAATTTTCTTTGGAACATTTACCGGAGGATAAATTATTGTTGAGTCACGGCGATAAAACTTTTTTACTCTCTTTTTTGTTTCTTCTGAGTTGACGATAAAATAATTCGCCCGTTGGGATGAGGTGTAGTCCCAGACTCTTAAATAATGATTGACTATATGGGCGTATATTTTTACCGGCCAGTATTTCTGCCAAACAACCGCTGTTTCATAGCCATAAAGATAGCGGGGAGGATGGTGAAGATAAGAGATATGAATTGTCGGGGATTTAGTGATTACACCTTTGGACATGTACCAGCCGGATGAGGAGATGACCAGATCATAACTCGTGAAATCAAAACTCTCCCAGATTTTGGGAGCCAGGAATCGCAAGGGAGAGTAGAGTTTTGCAAAAAAAGGAATTTTCGCTGCCCATGATGATTTTATTTTCCAGTCCGTGTATTGGGGAACATGTCGTTTCAATGATTCTTTGTTTGCAAAGGCAGTAAATATGTCAGCTTTGGGAAAGATTTTCTTCAAGGCCACTAAAACTCGCTCGGCGCCGCCAAACTCCTTAAGCTGGTCGTGAACGATGGCGATCTTCATTTGATATATTATACTTTAAGCATGAATCTGATCAACGCCTTGATCCAGGGCATAGTTGAGGGGGTGACAGAATTTCTTCCGGTCTCTTCAACTGCACATCTCATCTTGACAAGCAGGCTTCTTCAAATTCCCCAAACCGATTTTCAGAAGTTTTTTGAGGTTTTTATCCAATCCGGGGCGATTTTGGCTATAGTTTTTTTGTATTGGAAATATTTATTCAGGCAAAAGAGCATCCGGCTTAATATTCTTGTGTCATTTTTACCGACCGGGCTTGTGGGCTTCCTTCTTTATAAAGTGATTAAAAACGTGTTTTTTGAGGCAACAGGTCTGATCGCTGCTGCTCTTTTTTTCGTGGGTCTGATTTTTATCATCTTGGAATATTTAATAAAGGCAAAAAAAATATCCCTGGAAAAGTCTTTAGCAGACATAAACTGGCAAGAAGCGCTCTTAATTGGCCTGGCTCAGTCACTGGCTGTTTTCCCGGGGGTTTCTCGGGCGGGGATTGTCATCGTCGCGATGATGCTTCTGGGATATAAAAGAGAGGATTCGGCAGTCTTTTCTTTTTTATTGGCAGTGCCGACTATATTGGCCGCCTCCGTCTTTGATCTTTTTAAAATGAGAGGACAGCTGGTTAATTTTGGCAAAATGGAGCTTTATGTTTTGGTTGGATTCACAACCGCCCTTATCACAGCCTATTTCACAGTCAAGTGGCTGACCGGCTACTTAAGGAAAAATTCACTTTCCTTGTTTGGGCTCTACCGGATTGTTCTTGCTATAATAGTGGTGTTGCTTCTTTTCAAATAGAGTCTCCGTAGTTTAATATGGATAGAGCAGAGGCTTCCGGAGCCTATGATGGGAGTTCGATTCTCCCCGGAGACACCAGGGCTCGTAGCTTAGTTTGGTAGAGCGCTGCATTCGCATTGCAGTGACAGGGGTTCGATTCCCCTCGAGTCCACAATTGGTATAATATAAGGTCTTTAAAAAGCGCCTGTAGCTCAGCGGTAGAGCGCTACTCTTATAAAGTAGATGTCCTTGGTTCGAGTCCAAGCAGGCGCACCCTAATAACCAGGGAAGTAGTCTGTTCTAATAGCTCCTCTTGAAATTCCCAGACTTTTAAGTAATTTTTTATAACCCGCAACCATTGCCTCGGGTCCTGAGAGATAAAACATTCGCTGTCTATAATCCTGTGCTTCTTTTTGGATGATCTCAGGTGTCAGGCGGCCCACGTGCCCCAACCAGCTACTTGGCGCATTTTCTTTATTAGTCATGACATACACTACCTTTAGTCCCAGTTTCTTTGCCTTCTCAAACAGATCCTTATAAACAAATTCACCTGCACTGGAGGAGGTATAAAAAAGGACAATATCCCGGCGCTGATTAGTATCCACAAGATATTGAATCATGCTGCGAAAAGGCGTTATGCCAATGCCGCCTGCTATGAATACAAGTTTTTTATTCTTGTCATGTGGCAGAATAAAATCCCCAGATAGCTGGGCAGCAAAAACCTCGTCTCCCGAATTTAGCAAGAGTAGATTTTTTTTAAAACTGCTTGAGCGGTCAGGGGAGATTTTTACTCCCAATTTTATCTCACCTTCAGTGGGTGAAGAGGCGATAGTAAAGTACCTTCTGTTACCTCTGCTGTCTGAGTGAGGAGAGGGAAGTGTCCATTCAAGGTATTGGCCAGGCGCATACTGCAGTTTTTGTGGAGATGCGAATGAAAAATTATAGATGTCCTCTCCGATCTGCCCCTTTTTTTGCAGTTTCAGCTTTAACCTTTGTTTTGGGCTCGCAAGGAAAGAAAAGATATTTCCCGCAATCAAGGCAAGCTCAGGGGTGGAATTGAGCGGACCCAATCGAAACGGGAAACCAAAAAACAGGCCTACAACCATTCCATAGAGCGTCTGTAATTTTCTGGTTGGTGGAGTGGTGAGCGGTTCGGTAAACATTACTGTGCCAAAAAATATCAGCGGCCAGGAAGTTGCAATTTCAATTAAATGATCAAAGATCAACCAATTGGTTGATAGACCAAAAAGTCCGACTGAGATAAGGGCAGAGGAGATAAATGCAAAAAACATTAAGAAGCGCCGTAGTTTTCTGACAATTAGTAATCCCAGAATCAGAGTGAAGGGAAAAAGGTAGGGGGTCGCCACCCACCAGATGGTTGCATGGTTTCCCAAAAGTCCAAGAACGACTGCAGCAAATGCAGCCGGATTGAAGAGATGCTCCTTTTTTATTGTAGCCAAGTATTTTGAGCCCATGGCCAGGACACTTGCAAGAAGAAGCGTCAATACTCCAGACAGATTACCAGGCGGAGCAAGGATTAAAAAAAGAATCAGGGCTGTGATTAATGAGGATTCACTGTTTCGTGGTATTTTATAGAGATTGGAGAAAAAATAATTAACCAAGTAACAAGCAGCAAGAAGGACAGCTGCGGAGATAGTAAATTGTGGGCCGGTGAAGGGGAGTAAGCCTGCAAACCCAAAAAAAATTGAAACAGTTGCCAATATGCAAAGGACATAAAGAACAAGGCGATACATGGTGATTGAATTAAGAAAGTTATCTATATATTTCATATGGGGTTAATTAGTCTATTTTACAAAAAAAGTTAAGTCTTCTGCACCACCACGCTTGATTAATGTATAATACTTATCCCAAGTTGGTCTGGAGGTGACTTATTTATGACAAAACCCGAAATTCCCAAAAAGGGGCCCATAGAAGGCGCGCCTAATCGTAAAGTAATTAGGGATCTGGGATTACAACCGTATCTTTTTGAACATGTTAAAAACGTGCATCATATAGTTGAAAGTGACTGGGAATTATTTGAAGTTCAAATGGATGAACATGCAGAGGCGTTTATACTTAAACTGAGTGATGAAGATAGAAAGAAATTGCAGAATTTTGAAGAGACAATAGGAATTGACATCTCTCAAGCCTTACATGAGGATCATTAATAGAGCTCGAAAGTGATATAATTTCATTTCATGCTGAGGTAGCCAAGGTGGTCACGGCGGGGGTCTGAAGAACCTCAGATGTCGGTTCGACTCCGACCCTCAGCACATGGCTCCCCGAGCCTTTCAGTCTCAAATATACGAATAGACTGATATAAAGGGCTGACTCCGGAGTTTAATTGCAATCGATAATTTTACCTGCCTTCATCTTTAGCTTGAAATGTTTCATTTTAGCCTCAAAAATAGTTTGACTCCGACCTATTTAGAAAACACTTGACAACATGTTGTACAGTATATTATAATATCTTTATGTTAAAAACCTATCTCTATATTCCAGAAAATTTAGAAAAAAAAATTACCTTCACAGCTAAAGCTCAAAATAAAAGTAAGGCTGAAGTGATAAGACTAGCTTTAGAAAAGGGTATAAATACTGTCCAACAACAAGGTACTGCTTCTGCTCAAGTTCTTCTCAAACTTGCACAGTTGGGCATGAAATATAATTTACGGGGTCCTGAGGATAGTTCTAAGAGAATAGATGAACTATTGTGGGGAAAGGAGTGGGGCAACGATGAATAAGCGACCAATAGTAATAGCAGATAGTGATGCTATTATTGCTCAGACCAATCCAAAAGACATCCATCATCAGAAAGCTAATGAAATCTCCCAAAACCTGATTAAGATAAACGCCCAAGTTCTTTATCCTACAACGACAATTGCCGAATCAACTGCACATATGCAGAGAGTTTTGAATAGCACAGCTACTGCTTATGGAACTGCGGGACTCATGACAAGTTCAGACGCTCAAGTCATAGAAGTAAATAAACAAACACTTACTAATGCATTAAAATTTTTTAGTCCAAAAACAAGCAAGAGGAACACCTTATTTGATTGTATAGTTGCGGCTGTAGCCGAAGAACACAAAGCAGATGCAATTTTTAGTTTCGATAATTTCTATAAAAAAAAAGGCTTTAAACTTGCCAGTGAATTGAAATAATTCCTAGTTCACCTTTTTTGTATAATAGGCTTTGGAGTATTTAGTCTTGGGTGCAAAGAGATCGTTTTCACTGTTTTGGGGCTCTCGATATGTAAGCATAATTTTCCCAAATCCAAGGCAGTAGCTATGCGATTAAAAATGCACCCTTGGGCACTTTTTTATAGTGCGGGTGTAGTTGAGTGGTACAACGCGTCCTTGCCAAGGATGAGCCGGGGGTTCGATTCCCCTCACCCGCTCCAGAAAATGACAGAAAACAAAAGACTAGGGATAGAAGAAATATATCAGACGATTCCTCACAGAAGGCCCTTCATGTTTTTGGAATCTGCAGAAGTGGTTGATCTCGGAAGACTTGCAACAGGACAACTAACAGACCTATCCCACCAAGATTTCTCTTTCCTAAAAGCACATTTCCCAAATGATTTTATTGTTCCTGGAGCTATACTTATGGAAGCGTTGGCGGAACTATCTGGAATAGCTGCAATCTGGGGACTTGAAACAGAAGACAAACTGATAGGCGTTCTTGTAGCAGATAAGATGAGATATAGACAGATGGTGCGGCCCGGTGAAGAAGTCCAACTTGAGGCGGAAATAATCGGTAAAAGGAAAATTTTTTGGAGGAGTAAAGTAAAAGCGTTTAAAGATGGAAAGCTAGCAGTAGAAGGAGAGATAACGTTCGCTTTGATAAATCAGCTCAGTTGATCAACTTCTTCAAATCGTTATGAAAATTAAACAGGGGATATACGAACATTATAAGGGGATAAAAGTTAGAGTGATCGGCGAAGCTTTACACTCAGAAACATTAGATGAACTTGTCGTATATGAGAAACTTGAAGACTTTGGGGGTTATAAAAAAGGATCGTTGTGGATTAGACCAAAAAAAATGTTCCTAGAGAAAGTAACAATAAATGGCAAAAATATTCCTAGATTCAAATTCATAAGCGCTAAGTAGTTCATCAAGAACTGTTTATTTTAAGTAGAATCTTCTCAAAGGCTTCCTTGTCTGATTTAAAAGAGAGTTTGTTTCTCATCTCCTTCTCTGTGATGAATTTAGCTTCTGAGACTTCCCAGTCATGGTCATCCGGATTACCCGAGAGATATTCCATTAAATAATAGTAAACGGTTTTTTTTATCAAAAAACCGCCAAATTGGAAAGCATAAGTAACAACCACAGGTTGGGGGTCGACAATCTTTACTTTTATTCCGCCCTCCTCCTCAACTTCGCGAAGCGCAGCAGTTTGTTGATCTTCATTTTTATCCTTATCGCCAATTAAGCCTTTGGGGAAAGTCCAACCCTTATGCTGTGAATGCTGAGTAATCAGCCAGAGCAGTCCTTTGGCAGTTTTTTTATAGACAATCCCGCCCGCTGAAGCCTGAAACTTGACCTTCATATCTGGTACAATATATCATATTTTCGCGGGTCCATTTAGGCTCGGTAGCCAAGTGGTAAGGCAAGGGTCTGCAAAACCCTTACACAGGGGTTCGATTCCCCTCCGGGCCTCAAAGTTTTGGAGGGGTCGCATAGCGGACTAGTGCGGCGGTCTTGAAAACCGCTAAGAGCGTTAAGCTCTTCGTGGGTTCGAATCCCACCCTCTCCGCTTAAAAAAATATATGAAAGATGAAGAAAGCCAGATATATTATCACAGCCCGACTTACGGGAAAGTCGATCTTTTTAGGCTTAAGGAGATTGTTACCAAGTACATGGCCAAGGACAAGGGGGGATTATACCAGATCATCGTGGGTACAGACTCCCAGAAAATAAAAGGCAACGGGCATGATTTCATCACTGCGTTTATTGTCCACCACGTAGGTTTTGGCGGCATCTATTTCTGGCGAAGGGAGCAGCTAAGACGCATAATCAGTCTGAAGGAGCGGATTTATCAAGAGGCGATCATGTCGCTTGAGACTTCAGAGGGTTTTGTAGCTTTTTTCAAGTCAAACGGAATTACAAAATATAATATCCAAATCCATGTCGATATTGGCAAAAAAGGAGACACCAGAGACCTTATTCAGGAGGTAACGGGTATGATTCGTGGCAGCGGATATGAGGTGAAGATCAAGCCAGATGCTTTTGGCGCCTCTAAAGTGGCTGACAGACATACCTAAAAAGAAGTTTGCGCTTTTTTCGCTACATATATTCCTTCAGGTTCCCCTCGTTAACGACATATGTCTTTCCCTGGCCAAGGACTATTTTATAAGCTACTTTGCGGACAATTGATTCAATCGTGCGCTCCAGCGTACGCATTCCTGCGTCAAACCCCAGAGGCCTGGTGATTTTTGTCCATACAGCCTCATCAAATTTAAGATTTTCAGGTGTTAAACCGGCTGTTTTCAAATACCTGGGAAGCACGTAGTCTTTGGCGATGGTGATTTTTTCGGAATCGGTGTAAGAGGGCATTTGGATCAGTTCCAATCTGTCAAGGACTGCAGTCGGGATGTCGTTGGTATTATTGGCAGTTGCTATAAAAAGGATTTGTGATAAATCAAAAGGATAATCTATAAAATAATCAGTAAAGGCGGCGTTCTGTTCAGGATCAAGAAGTTCAATCAGCAATCCCATAATAGACGCCCGAGCCTCAGGTGAAATCCTATCCAGCTCATCAAGCAGAATGACAGGATTGCGGGAGCCGGCTTTTCTAAGTCCCCGAATCAGCATTCCGGGTTCTGCCTCGGGAGATGTCTTAGATTGCCCTCGAAGATCAAGGGCCGAGGATAAGCCACCGAAGGGGATGCGCACAAATTTTCTACCCAGAGCCTCAGCTACAGACATGGCAAATGTGGTTTTGCCAGTCCCAACCAAGCCGACAAAAAACAATGACGGAGCGTGATAAACTTCTGATTTCAAATTGTTGCTTTGAAGCGCAAGAACAGAAAGATATTCAAAGACTCTTTGTTTAATTTTTTCCAGGGCAAAATGGTTTTTATCCAGAATCATTTTCACATTTTGAATGTCCAGATTGTCTTTGGTTTTGGTTTCCCAGGGAAGGGCAGTAATCCAGTCGATATATTTTTCTGTAATATCAAGCTGAGAAAGATTGCCGCCATATTTGAGACTCAGACTTATCCTCTCAATCTGCTGAGCCGCTTTTTCCGTAAGCTCAGAAGGCAAGTGTACAGAGTTGAGTTTGTTCTTAAGTTTTTCGATCTCCGATATTTCAGGTTGTGTATCCATTTTCTAAATTAGCAGACTGATGATCCACTTGACAAAATTAAGTTTTTTTTATATACTCATCTTTCTTTGTATTCATAATACAAATTCTGAAAGTAAATATCCATGGCAAAAAATAACCCTACAATTAAACCTACTTTTGACTATGTTTTAGTGCGTCCCCTGGAGTCAGAAATGAAAACCCCATCAGGCATAGTCATCCCTGATACTGCTAAAGAAAAACCTCAGGTTGGAGAAATTATGGAAGTTGGACCGGGCCACAGAAATCCTGACGGTAAAGTGCTTCCGATGACATTCAAAAAAGGACAAAAGGTGCTTTACAAAAAATGGGGCGGCAATGAAGTAAAGGTGGATAGCGAGGAATGGTTGTTGATTGAGGAGAAAGACATCATGGCAATAGTTGATTAATTTTTTTAATTATTTATGGCAAAACAGATTAAATACGGGTCAGACGCCAGGAAAGCCCTTTTATCAGGGATCAATAAGCTGGCGGATGCAGTCGAGATGACTCTTGGTCCCAAAGGCCGAAACGTAGCCCTTGACCGTAAGTGGGGCGCACCAAGCGTCATCCACGACGGGGTAACTGTAGCTAAGGAGATTGAGCTGCCTGATCCCTTTGAAAACATGGGAGCCCAGCTTGTTAAAGAAGCCGCCTCAAAAACCGCAGATGTCGCAGGCGATGGGACAACCACGGCAACGGTTCTAACCCGTGCAATTGTAAAAGACGGGATTGAAAAGATGAACTCCGGTGCAAATCCGATGGTGATGAAGCGAGGTTTTCAAAAAGCAAGCGGCTATATAGTAGATGAGCTGAAAAAAATAAAAAAGGATATTAAATTGTCTGACGCGGCCAATGTCGCCACAATTTCAGCGGGCGATAGCGAACTGGGTAATCTGATTGCCGATGCATTGAAAAAAGTAGGGGGAAAAGACGGAGTGGTGACTGTTGAGGAGGGAAAAAGCCTGGAGACAACAGTTGAGCATAAGGAAGGGATGCAGTTTGACCGCGGCTATGCCTCTCCTTACTTCTCAACCGATATGGAAAAAATGGTAGCCGAAGTGGAGGATCCCTACATTTTGATTACCGACAAAAAAATTACTGCAGTCTCAGACCTCCTGCCTTTTTTGGAGAAATTCGTAAAAGTTTCCAAGAATCTGGTGATTATCGCAGATGAGGTTGAAGGTGAAGCTCTGGCAACGCTGGTTGTCAACAAGATTCGCGGTACGTTTAACGCTCTGGTTGTGAAGGCACCTGGCTTCGGGGACAGAAGAAAAGAAATGCTTGAGGATATTGCTATTTTGACCGGAGGGTCGGTCGTGTCTGAAGAGCTCGGGAAGAAGTTGGAGAATATTGAAATCGAAGATTGTGGCCGGGCCGACAAGGTTTGGGCAGATAAGGAAAACACCAGTATTATTGGCGGAAAAGGTAAAAAGACAGAGATCACAAGCAGAATCGAACAGATCAAAAGACAGGTGGATGAGACTACGTCTGAATTTGACAGAGAAAAATTTCAAGAAAGACTGGCCAAACTCTCAGGCGGAGTTGCAGTCATTAATGTAGGAGCTGCAACGGAAGTTGAACTGAAAGAGAAAAAAGAAAGAGTCAACGATGCGGTGGCTGCGACTAAAGCCGCGCTTGAGGAGGGGATTGTCCCAGGCGGGGCAATTGCCTTACTTGCAATTAGTCAGGGAATGAAACCTGAGGCCCTGAAAAACACAAAACTTAATAAAGATGAGAAAGACGGATTCTTAATAGTCAAAAAAGCGATTGAGCAGCCTTTCAAAAAATTAGTGGAGAATGCGGGTTTGGATTCAGGACAGCTAATCGCCAAGGCGAGAGAAGTAAGTATAAAAGGGATGGGATATGATGTTCTTAAGACCGAATCTGTTGATTTGGCCACGCCTGTTGATATGGTTCAGGCGGGAATAATTGATCCTCTCAAAGTTGTGCGCACAGCTGTTCAGAATGCAGTCTCTGTCGCCTCCATGATTTTGACCACGGAGGCATTGGTTACTGATATTCCGGAAAAGAAACCCGAGGCGCCTGCAATGCCAGGCGGGATGGGTGACATGGGATATTAATTTACGCTAAAGAAGAAAAATATTCCAAAGGCAGATTTTGGACAGCCTGCGTAATCTGATTAATTTTTTCTACATTTAATTTACCATTTGCGCGGTGCGCCAAAGCAGATAAACCTGCATCTCTTAACGCCACATCTGGTGGTGGCCTAACCCATTCTCTTTTCCTAGATGCGGAAGGTTCAGTTTCACGCATAATCTATCTTTTAGAAAGATCTTAAGGAACGGCTGGTGTGTTTGTCAAGTACGAATTGAAATTGGGCAAGTTTGGTGTACAATCATTCAATGGCCAAGCTCCTTAAACAGGAAGTACTCATTCTTTTTATCACAATTTCTGTCTTTATTTTGATTCGCTCCCTTAACTTTATTTGGTATTTGAATTTTTCCGGTGATCAGGCAATGTTTTCCACAAAAGCTCTTGAGATTTACCGGGCTCATAAATTTGTACTCATCGGACCCCCGATCTCTGTTAATTTTCATGGACGACAGATTTTCCAGGGTCCAATGATCTATTATGAGTTTCTGCTGTTTCTTATCTTAGGAAGATTTGATCCGGTCTCCTCATCATATCTGTATATGATTTTCTGCGCACTGATGGTTGTTCCGCTTTATTATGGCGTCAAGATGTTGCTCAGTCAAAAAACAGCTTTTATTATGGTTGCTCTTTACACCCTGTTTCCTTTCTACATCGACTTTACCCGCTTTTTGTGGAATCCCAATTTTCAATTTTCGCTCGTTCCGATTCTGATTCTGCTGATGGGTTTGTATAAAAAGATGAAAAATAACTGGATATTTCTTGGCATCTCCGTTTTATTGGGAGTAATGCTGCAGTATCATTATCAATTCGCATTAATAATTCTAGGACTATTCTTCTATTACCTTTTGGTTGTAAAAGTAAGACATAAGCAAGTTGCGCTGTATATTTTGGGAGTTTTAATAGGTTTTTTCCCGGTCATTCTGTTTGAGGTCAGGAACCACTTTTATAACATCCAAACGATTATTCTATTTCTCAAAAATTATTCCAAGCTAGACAAGCCGGGCGGTAACAATAGGGGACACTACTTTTTGAGCATTTCGTTTATGACTATTCTCCTTTTGGTGGGACTATTTAATCAGAAGCTTGCAAAAATAAAACCAAAACAGATCAAGGCTTTTTACCTTCTGGTTTTGGCGGTTGCGCTATGGGATTTATTTATCTACTCACCAAAACCCCAGACTGCCTTCTGGTCGGCTGCCGAGAATTGGAATTATCCGGCAGAGTATAGGGTTTATCAGATAATCAAAGAAAAAAACCTCAAAGATTATAACGTTAGTAATTTAGGTTATGATACCTTGGCTCTGGTACCAAAATATTTACTTAAGCGAGATAATGTTAATATCAATTATGAAGACTATTATCACAATCATTATCTTTTTGTAGTTGAGGAGAAAAAGAAGCAGGATTTTATGAGTGATCCGGCTTACGAAGTAGGTACTTTTCGTCCGTATACTACACTGAAACAGTGGAAAATAAACGATTACTATAACATGTATCTGGTTGAAAGAGGTTCTTCTTCAGGCGCTTCGACAGGCCATTAATTGGTATAATATAGTTCTACCAGGGGTACCCAAGTGGCCAACGGGGGCTGACTGTAAATCAGCCGGCTTTATGCCTTCGGGGGTTCGAATCCCTCCCCCTGGACA